>JACCDV010042181.1_pt1 | contig 16653 bp, 20 predicted proteins | sample 7446131 | NCBI WGS metagenome assembly JACCDV01 (sample SAMN15323448, study PRJNA562643) | freshwater metagenome | isolation source: river surface water | place: USA:Blue River Watershed | collected 2017-08-17 | reverse complement strand
CTGAACTGTGCCAAACTCGGTTCACTCAAACAACTTCGCATTGGCCTCTTTTCGGAATACAAACGTCTCAAAGAGATTCGGGTAGAGTCAGTTGGTCCTTGGGGTCAAAAATCAGCGACCGCCAAACGCGATTCCAGTACGGTTAACTTTTAAGTGAGACGCTCGCCCCACTCCCTCGCGATTGAGGTTAAGCATTTGGAGTTTGCTTGGCCAGCTCAGGCGCCACTCTTTACCAATCTATCGTTCTCGGTGGCCCCTGGGAAGAGTCTCTTCATCTCAGGGCCATCGGGGTGTGGCAAAAGTACTTTATTAAATCTGCTCGCCGGGGTGATGCCACCCAAGCGTGGTGAGATTTGGATCCATGGCGAACGTTTACAGGACTTAAGTCGGAGTGCGATAGATCGCTTACGCGGCGAAGAAATGGGTTTTATCTTTCAGCAATTTAACTTGATCTCTTACCTTAGTGTTGCCGATAACATCCTGTTACCTACCCATCTTTATCCCAAGCGCCGCCAGGCGGCGATTGCGGAGTTTGGCTCCCTGGATTTAGCGCTCACGCATTTATTGCAACGCCTAGGCCTCGCTCCAGCTCTCCTCACCCAAGCATCGCATCGGCTCTCGATTGGTCAACAGCAACGCGTTGCGGCGGCACGTGCCTTTATTGGTCGGTCATCAATTGTGATTGCGGATGAGCCCACTTCAGCCTTGGATTGGCAGAATCAGACCCAACTCATGGATTTATTTTTGAGTCTTGCGCAAGAGCAACGCACTGCCTTGGTGATGGTCAGTCACGATGAGCGCTTGAGCGAGCAATTTGATGAGCGCATCGGCTTTGCTCGGAAGGTGACCGTCTAATGGTTTGGTTACGCATTGCACTTTTGAGCGCCTTAGCTCGCAAAGGCGGCTTATTGATTATGGTCTTATCAACCGCTATCTCAGTGGCGATACTGCTTGGGGTCTTTAAGATCCGCGATGACACCAAGACCAGTTTCTCGAATGCCATTAGTGGTGTCGATTTAGTAGTAGGTGCCAAGGGAAGTCCCACCGAACTCATTTTGTATAGCGTCTTTCATATTGGTCGAGCAACTAATACCATTGCCGCCTCTTATGAAAAGTCCCTCATGAGTATGAAGCCTGTGGCCTGGGTAGTGCCTGTGCAATTGGGCGATAGCTTCCGGGGCTATCCAGTCGTGGGAACGAGCATTGAGTTCTTTACTCATATCAAGGCACAAGGTCGTCATTTGGAATTATCCGAAGGCAAGGCACTGACCAATCCCACACTCTTTGAGGTCGTGCTTGGTGCTAACGTGGCTAAGAACACCCAACTGAAACTAGGTGAACAAATTGCTATTACCCATGGCTCAGGTAGCGGCCCCAAGCAAGACCACAGTAACTCGCCCTTTCGGGTGGTAGGCATCCTAAAGCCTAATGGCACCCCCATCGATAACGCGGTGTTCATTTCCACCAATGCCTTTGATGCGCTCCATGACATTGAGGAAGGCGGAATTCAGTTTGCCAAGCTCAATTCGGATTCTCAGGTGAGCGCTTTCTACGTGGGGCTCAAAGATCGCGGCAGCGTGTTCTCAGTGCGGCGTCAGATTGATGCCCTACCCAATGCGGGGCTTATGGGTGTGATGCCCGGAGTTGCCTTAGATGACTTATGGTCCACCATGGAGGTGGCTGAGAACGCGCTATTGATTATTTCTTTAGGGGTGTTGATCACCACCATCCTAGGAATCACGGCCACCCTATTGGTCTCACTGGAGAACCGGCGTCGTGAGTTGGCGATCTTCCGGGCAATTGGAGCCAAGCCCTATCAACTATTACGCCTAGTACTTTTTGAAGCGCTCTTGATTAGTCTAATTGGTATTGCACTAGGCTGGCTGATGTTACAGATCGCGATCCTCTTATCAGCCGATTACTTCCGCACCTCCTGGGGCGTGGTCACAAGCATTGGGCTTCCGACTACCCATGATCTACTCTCCTTACTCGCCTTGGTGATTGTGGTGCTCCTCTGTGCCTGCATTCCGGCCATCAAAGCCTATAGAATGGCACTCAACGAAGAGTTAAATCCCCCATCCACATGAGACGATCCTTTTTACGCTTATCGAGTGTCAGCTTACTGGGCCTCATGCTGGGGGTGCATCCACTTCGCAGTGAGGCTACGACCTATAAAGAGATCGAGTGGGATGATCTGATGCCTGAGGGTTGGCGCAAGAAAATGATTTTGGAGGTCACCCGCATGCGTCGCTACGGCAGTTTGATGGATGGCGACCCCAAGGCCGATGAGGCATATGCTCGACTAAAGAAGGCTTGGGACACCGCGCCGCCGTCCAAGGTTTATATCGGTAAAGCAATACGTATTCCTGGTTATGTGGTGCCACTTGACGCGGAACGCATGCAAAGTAGTGAGTTTTTATTAGTCCCCTACTTTGGTGCCTGCATTCATTCGCCACCACCTCCGGCCAATCAAATTATTTTGGTCAAGCCCCCAAAGGGCTCGAAGGTGCGCACCATGGATGCCATCTGGGTGGAAGGCATTCTGAGCGAGGGTCGAACTTATTCTGAGATTGGCAGTAGCGCCTACGTTCTCAACGCCGACAAGATTACGCCCTATCGTTGATGGATCGTCTTACTCGCCTTACAAAACAACATTACCATCACGAGGGCAGCAATCAGTTCAGCGCTGACAAAGCCCAACACATCGGCAGGCGCAATGCCCACAAAGGTATTGGTGAGGCTTCTAGCCACAGCGACCGCAGGATTGGCAAAGAAGGTGGATGAGGTAAACCAGTAACCCGCAGTGACAGTAAGCGCCACCAACATTGGCACCTTATCCTTTGCCGCCTGATCCCCAATCCGAATCACCGAGAGAAGTACCAGCGTTGAAATCAACTCACTAGCCCAAATACCAAGGCCAGTTCGCACCTTGGTTGACTCTTGCAAGATTGCTAGACCAAACATTAGATGCGTTAACCATATTCCAGCAATCGCACCACTAAACTGACATGCCCAATAGGCAAGTAGCTTGTTGAGATTAAGATGCCCCAGCTTCCAAAACATCAGGCTCACTGCTGGATTGAAATGCGCCCCTGAGATGGGGCCCAAGAGGACGATTAAGACATAGAGCCCAGCACCCGTTGCAATACTATTACCAAGCAAGGCCACAGCTGCATTGCCATTCGAGAGGGTCTCACCCATGATGCCGCTACCCGCCACAATCGCAAGCAGTAATGCGGTGCCAAAGAACTCGGCCGCGTAGGACTTCATGAGGCTTTGTGGTGAATATCTTTCAGAGCCATCGAGTCGAGTTTATCGAGCGGCATGCTGGCTAACAAATCAATGCGTTTTTTGAGACCGTTCATCACTTCGATAAATGCAAGACGCTTTTCTACATCCGAACCCGTAACCTGCGATGGATCTGGAAATCCCCAGTGTGCGGTTGCAGGATTACCTGGCCAGACGGGGCAAACCTCACCGGCGGCGTTATCGCAGACCGTAATAATGAAATCCATCTTGGGTGCATTGGGTAAACCAAACTCATCCCAGCTCTTACTGCGTAATTTGGATTCGTCATAGCCCATCTCCAAGGCCAACTCCTTGGCAAAAGGATTGACTTGAGTACCCGGGGTTGACCCTGCGGAGTAACCGATGAATAGACCACTAGGATGGGTCGAAGCCAGTGCCTCCCCCAGAACAGACCTGGCAGAGTTATGGGTACACAAGAAGAGTACGTTGTATTTTTTCATGGGCATGCGACTTTTTTCTTCGATTTAGGAGTACTACAGGACTGACCCTGGCAGCAGTTATCCAATAAAAATTCACTGAGATCCTCAATCACATTGGGATTAGGGCGATAGATCAAGTTGCGGCTTTGGCGCTCTACCAATAACAGCTTGGCATTGACTAGCTCTTTCAGATGAAAGCTCAAGGTTGCATTGGGAATGCCTAACTTCTCAATCAATTGACTCGGGGTCAAGCCAATATCTCCGCGTTGCACGATTAGACGGAAGATATTGAGTCGAGTCTCCTGCCCTAAGGCTAAAAGGACTTGGATGGCATCAATATTTTTCATATTTCCAATTATATAGAAATATATGACAGCTTTGTGACATAGGCTGAAAGATTAAATGCTTACTTCGGAATTACTTTTGTGGAATCTAGATGGGTCTTCATAAACTGAGGTGATGTAACCCCCATCGACACATAGATGCTGGTTAGTTCTTCCATACCAATCTCGGCAGGGCTTACCCAGTCAACTGGCACATAGAGCAAGCCCCCTCCAATCGGTACTGGTGCGGTTGGCACGATTACTGCATAGCAGGCCTGATCTTTGACCATTACCGCTTGGGGGGATGAGAGCAAAGCCAGCGCTGACACTCCACCCGCTCCACCAAAATGCACCCATACCGGGCGCATCGTTTTCAACTCCTCATCATCCCGCTTGGCAACCAGACTCACAAAGCTATGAATGGTGTCATAGACCGTTCGTACTACTGGTATCTTCCGAACCAAGCCATTAATGATGGCCGTAAATCCCTTCTGCAAACCCTTCTCAACCAACAGGCCAAGAATGAGCAAGGCTAGGATCACAATCGCCAAGCCAATGACATAACCAACCCACTCGAAACCTGCAATGCCTAAGCCCATCTTTGCCATCACACTGCCGACTGCGCTCGATGGTCCAAGCCAACGAATCACGATCCCCACTACAAAGGCAATCAGCAGAGCCGTTGCTATCAGAGGAAACGCCGCTAAGAGTCCAGCTAGGAATATGCGAACAAGTTTGGATGAGCTTGGTGACATAAGATCAAATAAGTTCTATTAATGCTTGAGTGTAATTCACACAAGATCAAAGACCAACGCCTCCGCCTCTTCACCTTGGCTGATCTCAATCCTTGACTCATCTGCAATCATGGCAGCGTCCCCACCGCTTAAGCGCTGACCATTCACCGTCAGGGTGCCTTTGATGAGATGCACATATCCTTTGCGACTTGGGTCCAGTTTGAGGATTGCTGATTGATTTCCATCAAAGGTTCCGGCATAGAGCTTGGCATCGGCATTCATGCAGATCGAGTCCTCTGCTCCATCGATTGAGGCTAAGAGGCGTAATTTGCCATCTTTATCTTGGGCTGGAATCGTTTTTTGCTCATAGCCTGGTTTGACCCCTGTAAATTTGGGCTGGATCCAAATTTGCAGAAAATGGGTGGTTTGATCCTTGGCATAGTTGAACTCGCTATGGGTGACGCCCGTACCGGCACTCATGCGTTGGATGTCTCCAGGCGGGATGGATTTGACGTTGCCCATGCTGTCTTTGTGTGCCAACTCGCCTGAGAGAACATAGCTAATGATTTCCATATCCCGATGGCTGTGCTCACCAAAGCCCGTACCAGGATCAATGCGATCCTCATTGATCACCCGCAAATTACCCCAGCCCATAAATTTGGGGTCATAGTAATTGGCAAACGAGAATGAGTGAAAGCTCTTGAGCCAACCATGATTGGCGTAGCCCCGCTCCTGCGATTTACGAATCTGCATCATGGCTTAGGCGTGGAATTGGCTAGCAATTTTTGCAATCCGCTCGCCATACAAACGGGCGGTCTCGAGGTCACCGGGGTTAACTTCATCGGCGCTGGCATCCGATGGGGTTTGCATCATAGCGCCAGCAAAAGAGCCGACATAGTTCACATCATCGCGCTTTGCGGACTTGGCATTCGATGGCATGAGGCCAGTGCCGACCCAAATACCTGAGTGTTGCATCGCCAAAGTAAAGAAATAATGCAAGGTAGAGTGTTTGTCACCATTCATGGTGGCTGAGTTGGTAAAGCCACCAAAGATCTTGTCTTTCCACTGCTGGCTAAACCAGGGCTTTGAGCTTGCATCAGCAAATTTCTTGAACTGCCAACTCACACTGCCCATATAGGTGGGTGAGCCAAAGATAATCGCTTTGGCATTCTTTAATACCTCCCATTGGGCTTCGGTAATATTGCCATCGGCATCAATAGCGATCAATGTTGCGTTTGCGCCTTTGGCAACGGCCTCGGCTTGCTTTTGGGTATGGCCATAGCCACTATGAAACACCACCGCAATGTTTGACATGTTCTCTCCTGATAATTTGGGTTAATTGGGATTAAATAAACTGACTACGAATTCGGTCTAAGGCTTCAATGGTTTGATTGAGCTCTTTCGTGCTGCACTTGGCAAAGCCCTGCTCTAAATACTGCACATGTTCAGGGAAGGCTTTCTTAAAGAGGCGCTCGCCCGCTTTGGTCAATCCAATTCGGTAACTGCGGCCATCCTCCGCATTGGGTATTTTTGTAATCAAGCCCTTTTGCTCTAAGCGCTCGAGCACGCCCGTCATCGTACCCTTCAAGATCAAGGTCTTCTCGCCCAACTCCTTACAGGTCATCGGCGGTTGATTGCCCAAAGTAGCAATCACATCAAACTGGGTCATGGTAAGACCCATTCCCTTAATGTGCTTGGTCGAGTAAGCCTCAAAGGCTTGGTAGGTACTCGCGAGGCTGCGGATGAAACGGAGATAACTCATGGTATTTCCAATTAGTCTATATGCGTACTATTTTAGTACGAGTACGGACTATTTGAATACCACCAGTTTTTCTGGGGAAATTGGTACTTCTGTTGGGATGTGATGGTTGGCGGTAAAGCGCCAACCATCCAGGATTAATCGGCCATATTGCGCAAGGCAGCAATACGCTCATCCAATGGCGGATGGCTCATGAAAAGACGCTTAAGGCCAGTGCCCATACCGCCTGAAATTCCAAAGGCTTCTAACTGCTCAGGCAAATGAGGCTCGTTAATCGACTTCTGCAGGCGTTCCAATGCCCGAATCATCTTCTGCTTACCTTCTAGATAGGCTGCGCCGGCATCGGCACGGTACTCCCGCTGACGGCTAAACCACATCACAATCGCACTGGCCAAGATACCCAAGACCAACTGCGCAATGATGGTAGTGATCCAGTAAGCAGGACCATGCCCACGCTCGGTCTTAAAGACCGCCCGATCAATAATGTGACCAATCACACGCGACAGGAAGAAGACAAAGGTATTGATCACCCCTTGAATCAGCGCCAAGGTCACCATATCACCATTGGCCACATGGCTTACCTCGTGGGCCAGTACTGCTTCTGCCTCATCGCGGGTCATGCCGCGTAATAAGCCAGTGCTGACCGCCACCAAGGAACTGTCGCGCATCATCCCGGTTGCAAAGGCATTGATATCTGGTGAGTCGTAGATTGCCACCTCGGGCATGCCAATACCTGCTTCCTTGGCTTGCCGAGCTACTGTATTTACGAGCCACTGCTCCTGCTCGTTACGGGGTTGCTCAATCACATAGGCACCGGTGGAGTGCTTGGCCATCGTTTTAGATAGGGCCAGGGAGATAAACGATCCCGTAAAGCCCACCACACCAGCGAGCATCAGTAACGAGGTCAGATCAAGACCAACACCCTGCTCATCCAAGACTTGGCCCAAGCCAAAGATATTGATGATGATCGTGATCACCAACATGATGGCAATGTTGGTAATTAGGAACAGAAAAATACGTTTCATGCGTAATACTCCTTATGACAATAGGGCTACGCTATCAGGAATTTCTTAAATGTGCTGAAAACAAATTGGTTGACTATTTTTAGGGGAATTATCGGTTGTATCACCAAACTAGATAAACAAAGCTCCCGAGCTGGATAAAGTTGATCACTATGCTCAAGCCGTGCAGGATCCCAAATTTCTTCTTCTGCCCTTGATCCGATGCGCGGTTAATGGCGGGTGTAAGAACCCATAGGGAGATGAAGAATAAGGCTGCGCATCCCACTAACAATCCCATGCTAATCGTGTCGTTCGCCAAGAAGGAGGCAATGATCGAGACCGCTCCTAGGAAGGCGTAGTACTTAGGAAAGAAGTTTCTTACATACTTGCTTGCCCACTCCTGAGGCAGTACCTTAAATACCGTCGGTGCCACGGCGATGGTGAAGAACACCATGATGCCGATCATGGCAGAAACGAGATAAAGACTGAGATTAGGATTCATGGCTTTATTTGTGTTTGTATTGGGTTGGACAATAAGCACGCTGCACATCAGGGTCACGCAATTGCCGATGCTTAGTTTGTCGTCCGGTCACTCGCGCGCGCCATAGACGATAGGAGCTCGGCTTTAGGACACTGCGCATAAGTGCCTTGACCTCGGGTTCACTCAACTGAAATTGCGCATGGATTGCCTCAAAGGGAGTGCGGTCTTCCCAGGCCATTTCGACGATACGCGATAGCTCAGATGGATTCAGTGTGTGCATGCATTGGATTAAACACGAATTTACAAAATCAGGTACAGTCGCCGCATGTCCTTGCTCCAAAAACCATTTCGGGCCCTTGTAATTGGCTCCTCCGGAACCATCGGCTCTGCCTTGGTATCGGCCCTCCAAATGCATTCCAACTGTGCCGAGGTGGTCGGGATCCATCGCATATCTGAGCCATCCATCGATTACGCTGACCCAAGCACGATCGCCTCGGCAGCAGAGCAATTAGTAATTCATGCGCCCTTTGATCTGATCATTAACACCATTGGGGTTTTGCATAATCAGAACATCTCCCCCGAAAAGCGCTTGGCAGATCTACGAGCCGCACAACTCCAAGAGCAGTTTTTAGTGAATGCGATTGGGCCGGCACTCACCATCAGCCAATTCACGAAGCTCTTAAATCCAGCGGGCGCTATTTATGCCACCCTATCAGCTAAGGTGGGCAGCATCAGCGATAACCGTTTAGGAGGTTGGTATAGCTACCGATCCTCGAAAGCAGCTCTCAATATGTTGATTAAGACTGCGGCGATTGAGCTCAAACGCACCATGCCAAAGGTTGCCTTGATTGCAATCCATCCGGGTACCGTGAACTCTAATTTATCCAAACCGTTTCGGGGTGAAGAAATTGGTCGCGACCCTCAACAAGCCGCCAATGAAATCCTAACCGTTCTATTAAAAGTGAGTGCCGAGAACTCTGGAAGCTTTGTGTCCTACAGTGGCGAAGTGATTCCCTGGTAATTAGAGAATCTGCTTTAGTTGCTCCGCCAGGCGATAGCCACTCAACCAAGCTCCTTCCACGGTGGAGTTCTTTAACCAATCACCACACAGGCCCACTGCAATCGATGGATCAAGGGCAAACTCTCGTTTATTGGCTTCCTCAAGTTTGGCATAGCGCCATAAATGGCTTTGGTGCAAATCGGGCTCCACCCCAGTCAGATCCTGAAATGCTTTAATCAAAATGGGCTCGATCTCAAACTGAGTGCGATCTACATGCTCTGATGACCAAGCATGACTCGCTTGTGCAACCCAGGCCTCATATATGGGACGATCGGGCTTGGAGTTATCACGCGCCAACCAGGAAAACAAACTGTCCTCCACAAACGCACCATCAAAAGAAAGATTAAGTGGTTCTTTTAAAAAGGCCAAGAGAGTCCAACAGGGCAGCATCACCACTTCCTGGCAGATCGCTTTTAAGGATGCTGAGTATTGACCAATCAGGCGTTCAGCCTGCACCGACGGAATCGCTAGTACGAGATACTCAAATGCCCCAGCGAGTTGGCCATGCTCTTTGGTGGTGATTTTCCAGAGATCATTAATCCGATGCAGATCCACTACCGTATGTTGGGTCAGCACATTCAAATTCTGTGCTAAGTGTTTGGCTGGCGAGGTCATCGCCGGAATACCTACATAGCGCGTCGCATCCGAGGGTTTATCGATGGCATTGCCATGATTAAGGGTCACGATCCGACCTGACCACGGTTTGGCAACTTCGGCTTCTACCCACTGAGTGACTTCTCTCTGGAACAGATAATCACGCGCCGTGAAGTACTGAGCACCATGATCGGCTTCCCAATCACCAAAGTAGCGATGGCTCATACGACCGCCTACCCCTTTGCTCTTGTCAAAGAGGGTCACAGCAAAGCCATGAGCTTGCAATTCTTGGGCACAGGATAGACCAGCAATCCCCGCACCGATGATGGCAACCCGTTTTTTAATAGTAGTCATTTAATTCAACCAGCGTTTTCGATAAGAACCATCTGCATCATATTGCGCAATCTGTTTGGCGACATTAAACGCTCGACCACCCCTTGGGTCGGTACCATGACCCGCGATATACAACCAGTTGCCTTGATTGCTATAGACATCATAGTCAATCAAGCAGGACTCAAACCAGGCTGCCCCCGCCTGCCAATTACCGCTCATGGCATAGATCCAGTGACTCGCCACAATTTGGCGCATGCGATTCGATAGAAAACCCGTCTCAGCCAGCTCCCGCATACCCGCATCAATCAGATCAACACCGGTAGTACCGGTAGACCACTGATGAAAGCATTCGGGGTCAAAGGTGTTGGGTGCACGTTGACTCAATCCCATAGGCCTAAACAAGCGTTTACCGTATTTAAGCATCAGAAAGCGAAAGTAATCACGCCAGAGCAGCTCAAACCAAAGCCAATAAGTGCCATCATTAGCCCCGTATTGTTCTTCATATTGATGAATCCGCCCAGCAATCGTGCGCGCAGAGATCGATCCGACCGCCAACCAAGGTGATAACTTACTCGATGCATCAAATTGACTTAAGGCATTACGGGTCTCTTTATAGGTATCAGGTAAGCGTCGCTCGCAATATTGTTCGAGATGTCTTAGAGCATGGGACTCACCACCATTCACAAAGAGCGTGACGGCACTCTCTTGAATTTGATCCTGGGGTGGCAACCTGGATGGCAGTGGTGGAATCGTTTGAGGGATCGTTACTGGCTTGGTAAACTTGAGGCGACGCTTTTCAACCCACTGTCGAAAGTTAGTGAAGACATCCGGTAGCTCGCCAATATCCATGCCCAGGGTTTGAGGATCGAGCATCGTCGATTGCCATTGGGTGTGTATATTTAGTCCTGCTCTTTGCAATTCCAAAACATCCTGCTCTTCTTCCGGCGCGGCGATCACTTCGCAGTAAAGCGCATCAGCACCAATTTCTGTGTAAAGCGTTGGCAAGACATTCTTTGGGTCACCCTCCAGAACGAATAGGGTTGAGCCCTTCTCTTCTAGTGAGTTTCTTAAGTCACGAAGGTTCTGGTGCAGCCATGCAAGGCGTCCTTGACTGATTCGTTCAAATCCCCAAGGTGTTTGCTCTTGCGGGGGGAGTATAAAAATCGGTAAGAGGTTTTGAGAGTTCTGGCAGGCGTTTACAAACTGGGGGTTATCAAGAAGACGTAGGTCTGCTCTAAACCAATAGATTGAACAAACCACGATGAAATGCTTTAAGTTGACTGTAGCTTAGCGCTGGGATCTACCATGCACTGTTTTTGAGCGTTACGCTCGATCGCTTTGAGCCACTCGGGCTTGGTTTGATTAGTCAATGAATTAAGCTCACTCAATTGTTGATCATTGGCTAAATTGCGCACAACCCGCGCGACACAGGTACAGTAGTTACTAAAGTCACTGGCCTCAAGGCTTCGATTCTTGACATTTTGATGGTTACGTAGCTGCTGATTAATACAGCTTTTAGCGATCGGGTCGCTGCTAACCGTAGCTAGACTCGGGCTAGACGTGACAAGCAACAAGCTACTCAAGACAGTGGCGAGGATTGGGATGGATTTCATGGGTGGCTTTCAAAAGATGAATCCAGCATACCAAAATCCACTTTTTTATGCAGAGGGTTCATCGCCCTCACTTTCAACCATACTATTTAGAGCCGATCATTAAAAGTCAAAGCCCAGTTGTGCCTTTGCGGGAGCGGTCTTTGCCTTGGTCCGATGCATCGTTTTGCGAGAGCCGTGCTTTTCTAGTACTACCTGCTTGGCAATTCTGACTTCAGCCTGCTGGCGGCGCCCATACAGGCGTGACTTGGCTTCTTTGGTAGCAATCGCCAAATCCACAATCGGTAGCGGAATCTCAACCCCTACCCGAATGCCAAGTTGGTCTTGGAGTGCTTGGGGCATATTCCAGGGCTCATAGAGATAGGTATCGGGCACTTTGCGCATCGCTGGTAACCAAGTGCGCACAAACTCCCCGGTAGGATCATGATCCATCGCTTGCTTAATCGGGTTATAGACCCGCGTGGTATTGATACCAGTAGTGCCGGATTGCATTTGCAGTTGACTCCAATGAATCCCGGGTTCGTAATCCAAAAATTGGGTAGCCAACCATTCGCCCACGGGGCGCCAATGCAGCCATAGCGGGTAAGCCGCGACCGAGACCAACATCGCTCGCATCCGAAAGTTGAGCCAACCGGTCTCGCGCAGCATCACTACACAAGCATCGACCATTGGCCAACCGGTTCGTGCCGCCTTCAATGCCTCAAAGTGCTCGTGATGAAAGTCATGCTCACGTAAACCATCGTAGCCGCGGTGCATATTACGCCACTCAATCTCGGGCTCACTCTCGAGCTTTTGAATGAAATGGCAGTGCCAATACAGTCGACTCAGAAACGCTCGTAAGCCCGCCTTTTGCCTTGCTGCAATCCCCTCTTCCGTGATTCTGGCGCGGGTGCGACTCACCACCTCACGCATACTCAGACAACCATAGGTAAGATAGGTCGAGATACCAGAGCATGCTTGCGGGGACGTTAAAGGCGATGAGATTCCACCTCGATAGCCTTGACTGCGAATGGTCAAAAAATCATCTAAGGTCTTGAGTGCAAGACTACGCCCTCCTCGCTGACGCCGTGGTGGGTCGTGCCGAAGATGTGATGGAGGATTGATTGCTGACAAAGGTGGTATCGCGGGATTCCAGAATGAAAGTGTTGGAGTTTTTTCTGGCGGGCTAGCCATATGACGCTCCCAAGCCGACTGCCAGGCATTACGACTCTTTAGGCGTCGCACCACTCCAAACTGCGGATACTCATGCCACGCAATCTGATGATCTGCGCACCAATGCGACACGGATCGATCTCGATCATACGTCCATTGATTACCGGTCTCCTCATGCGAATGGATTGCAGCAAAAGGCTGGGATTGCCACAAGCGCTCCAAAACCTCAAGCATCTCTCCCGTAAACACCTCCAAGCCACCACCATGTTTACGGAGTTCTGCATCGAGATCCCTTAGCGACTCGGCAATAAACCCAAAATGCCCTAAAGCCATATCGGGCTGCTGCCAGAGGCTCGGCTCAATCACATAAATACAGCGTATCGGTCCGCGCTTTGCAGCATGCGCTAAGGCGGCATGATCCTCCCAACGCAGATCACGCTTAAACCAAACGAGCTGATAACTCATGACAAATCACTCTTGTAGACAGAGTGATAACAATAGCATTGAAGTAAAAATTGTGTTGGTTACCAAACCATCGATACTGGGGTTGATCCTTAAATTATCTCAATGGATTATTAGTTAGATAAACTGCGTTGACGATTGCGGATTCGATTGAGATACAGAGGAATAAAACCAAGAGCAAGACCACCTAAGCCAATGAGATTAGTCAGAAAATCAAAAGTTTGGGCACTGTAGATCGCAATAAAGACCATGAATAATGCTGATAGAAATGGCCAAATGACATAGCCAATTGCATGACTTGGCCCATTGGATAATTGAGAGCGGTAGTACCAAGCACATGCAAAACCCGCAAGACTCATATAGAAACAAATTTGAAATCCAATCGCCATGATGGAGCTTGAGAGAATCGATTTCACGGTCGGCATATACGATGAAGTAAATAACAGCAAAAGTCCTAAAACCCAGATTGCCAGGGTTGCAATCCATGGCGTTTGCCACTCTGGATGAATTTTTGAATAGGACGGATGCATCATGCCATCCCGCGACATCGAGAATAAACTCCGACTAAATTGCAGAATTTGGGTTTCGATTGTTCCAACTGTACTCAAAATCGTACAAAAGACAGCAAGATAGTTCCATGGTTCCGGAAATAGCTTGCTTGCAACTGCGAATAAGACATTAGTATTGGCACTTGAAATCTCATCATCCGTCAATACAATCAAGACCACTACCATCATGATCGAGAAAAAGAGAATCATGTTGATCACAGACCAAAAGGCACCAGTACTTGCCGCACCAGATGCATGACCCTGACTCGATTTACTCTCCTCACTTAGGTTCATCGTGACATCCCATCCCCAGAAGAAGAAAATTGCGATTAAAGCGCCTGTCGCGAATAGTCCTGGAGAGAATGACAATGGCGAAATCCACTGCAACGTTGGTATGCGCACCGGGGCATCCCAGTATTGAATAAATGCGCCAACAATAATGGCAATCAAAATAGTTGCCTCAATGATTGTGAAGCTAATTTGTACATAGCTGGAGTGCTTGATTCCCCTAGCCACCAGAAGTGTAATTAGTGTCAGCCAAATCGCTGCAACAGCTGCAATGGCATGGGTATTCTCAACATAGCTTGGCGCAATTAATAACAGTGTGGAGCTAGCGGCTGGAATCGTTGCCGACACCATAAAGCATACCGAAGCCACCAAAAGACCCCAACCAGTAAAAAATCCCCAATTGGGTCCAAATACGTGGCCCACCCATGCATAAGCAGCACCCGCATTAGCAGTAATTTTGCTTAGGTTCATGAAGGCTAAGACAATGCCAAACATAATGAGCCCGCAAAATAGCACGCTGCCAACCGAAAGCTCCCCTACCGAAGAAACAATTGCTGCAGTGGTTACCGCCACACTAAATGCGGGGGCAGTTCCTGCAATACCCATAATGATGGATTCAGAACTACCTAGGGTATTTTTAGATAGTTCATCGGGTACAGACATGCTCAACTTTCAAGGCTTAATGAAAAGCCAATATTGTAGAGCTACCTACCAGGGTGCCTCCGTTAGCTGGCTAATTGCACTGAAGAATCAAAAAAGATGTTGGCTAATCGCCCAAAAAATTAACGATCAGCCATTGCCTTAATTTCTGCGGCGGTTACATAGCCCTTCTTCTGGGCATCAATGCGCTGGAAGTTGGCTGCCACTCTTGGCATGCCGGCTTTTGCTTCCTCTAAGGTGAGCTTGCCATCCTTATTTTTATCAGCAGCTGCAAAGCGCTCATCAATCTCGCGATCAGTTCTTGATTCTTGAGCGTATGCCGTACCAACGGCTGCAAGCATGATTAAAGAGAATGCGGCTTTCTTCATGAACTCGATCCTTCAGTAATTACTTCAAACTGACCTGCTTGCCATCAATCCAGGTCGACATGACCTTAATATTACGAATCTCTTCAGGCTTGGTTTTGCGTGGGTTCTTTTCCAGAATTACCAAATCGGCTTGCTTACCAACTTCTAGGCTACCAACCAATTGATCAGCAAAGATCTGGTAGGCAGCGTCAATGGTGATTGCTCGAATTGCATCATCAACTGAAATAGCTTGATCAGGACCCAATGCTTTACTCGGTGGTAATTGCCACATACGGGTAACCGATTCAGTAATGTAGTTCAGTGGTCCCACATTAGAGACTGGGGTATCACTATGCAAGGTGAACTTGCCGCCAGCCCGCTTGATCTCACCGGCCGGGTCAATGCGTTTGGCTCGATCTGCACCAATAAGCTGGTTGTAAAAAGCCGAACCCCAATAATCGACGTGACCAATGGTGAAGCTTGGAATCACCCCAAGTTTCACGGTTTGCTTGACCTGTTCAGGATGGTTCACCGTAAAGTGCTCGATGCGTAAGCGTCGATCTTGTGGCTTAGAGTTACCAGAGAGCAGTTTGGTATAGCTTTTGAGCGTTTGATCGATTGCTTTATCACCATTGGAATGGGTTGAGATTTGCCAACCTTGATCAAAGTAAGACTTCATCGATTGGTAGATTTCGTCATCCTTAAAGTTCAGTGCCCCACTCCAAGAACTTCCCTTCGGATAGGTATAGGGCTCGCGCAGCGCGGCGGTTAAACCTTGGGTTGAGCCATCCGAGATGTATTTGATACCGATAAAGCGCAAACGATCATCACCATCATTCGGCTTAATGGTTTTGTATCCAGGTGGCATTGCCTCACTAAATAAATAACCCCGGACTCGAATCGGTGACAGATTCTTAGCAAAAAGACCTTTATAAATGGCGATTTCTTGATCAACCCCAAAATTACCGCCCACGCTCATCTCCGAGGCGGTGGTCACGCCAACCGAAGCCATCTTGCGCATCGTTGCCAAGATTGCCGCTGTCAATTCTGCCTCGGTTGGGGCGGGCATTTTGGCCATGAATGGCAAGTACGATGGTGGCTCAACTAACTTACCAGTCAGCTTGCCATTAGCATCTTTCACATAAATACCGCCACCCTTCGGGTTTGGGGTTTTATCCGTAATGCCAGCAAGTTCAAAGGCCTTGCGGTTTACGTAGCCAATATGACCTGATTGATTGACGATAAAGATGGGTACATCTTTGGAGACCTTGTCGAGATCATCTGCGGTGAGCTCGGCCATAAAGGGTGAGGTACGCGATGGATCGACACCAAAACCAAACAGCCAACCACCCTTGGGCACATTTTTCAGATGCGCCTTCATTTTGGCGATTAAGGTCTCTTTGGTGTCATATGGTAAGTTGAAATTACTGAGATTTAGTCCCAAGCCCTCAAAGACCGAGGTCACAATGATGTGCACATGAGGCTCCACAAACCCTGGCATCAAGGTCTGACCCTTGAGATCAACCATCCGAGTTGTCTTCGATTGCCAGTCCTTTGTAACTGCATCTTTGTT
>JACCDV010208298.1_pt1 | contig 16658 bp, 12 predicted proteins | sample 7446131 | NCBI WGS metagenome assembly JACCDV01 (sample SAMN15323448, study PRJNA562643) | freshwater metagenome | isolation source: river surface water | place: USA:Blue River Watershed | collected 2017-08-17 | reverse complement strand
TTGCCGAGTTGGATAATGCACTGAGTGCTAAAAGAACAGCGATGGGATTAACAAAAGAATTAGATGATGATTTATTGAAAGCTGCAAGTAAAACTTTGCGTTTACCTAAAATTAGTAAGACGCTTATGCTTGGTCTTGTTGTTGATGTAGTAACTGTTGGCTATGATATTTGGACTATTGGAGCTGAAGATGGTTCTAACATTAAGGTTCAAGCCAAGCTAAATCCAGAGAAGGAGCCGAAAACTCTGACTCTCACTATGACAGATTCTAATGGTGGAAAAGCGAAAGAGATTACAATTACGAAAGAGATTACAATTACGAAAGAGAGGAATTCATTTAGATATCTAGGTGGCACATTAACTGATGCGCAGAAGAAGGCTTTGCAAGATTTATTTAAGGATAATCAAGGCATATCGGTTTTTTTTGAAGGGGCGGTGGTGAGTGAGACTGATGGGGCAGATGCTCCTAGTCAAGGATTAGCTACTGTACACATTAAGATTTTGACTGAAAAGAAGAATGAACTCGAGCAAGCTTTAAAGAGCCAAACACTAGATACCAGATCAGAGGGTGTTATCTTGGGGAAAGTGGGTGTGATAAATCAGTTTCTTAAGAAATTACAGATGGATCCAGACATAACAAAACTACCTAGTGATACATCAGTTGAGAGAGAGATGATCTCTTTATTGGAGAGCGATTAATGACCAAAGTTTTTGTTGCAAAGAACCATTCTGATGATAAATATTTAGTCGCTAAATCTAGTTCTTCAAGTGAATTTGAGATCGTAGACAAAAGTGATCAAGATGCGCTTGTTCCAGCTGCCAAGGATTCACGTATACCTTCTGGAACTACTTTTAATAAGGTTGATTTAGGCGAATTCTTTTTTACTACAGAGAAACAGAAACTCATGGTTTATTCTTTTGATTACAATTGTAATGTTTTTGAAAATCCTATTATCCACATCAAAAACCTGAAGAGTCCACAATTAAGAATTCGAACTAGCCCTGATTCTGACTTAATCTCTGCCGTGTATTTTACTGCTGATCCGAATAAACACGTAGAAGTTCCAGAATTAAGTTCTAAGGATAGTTTTAAGCAGCGAATTGATAAGCTTGCAAAATATACTTCAGCCTTTAGTGATAGTGATTCTGTCCCAAGTAATTTCTTTCAATATACGGGACGTGATGGAAAGCTCAAAAACGCTACCGCTGATCTTATAGATATAATGAGAGATGAGAAGATTGATTTTCATGACCTCGATTTCCAAAATTCACTAAGAGATATTTATCATTTAGCTGATTTGATACGAAAAGCGAATCCGAATAATCAACAAGATAAAGAAGCCCTAAAAAAAGTTTTAGAGAAGGCATTTGAACAGAATTCTACATTGAAAGCAATCGCTAGTAGTTTCGATACGGATGATAAAAAAATCGACTGCATTCTTGCACTGAATCATCTATTCACACCTTGGGCTGCAACAGAGAAGTTTAGTCCTTATGATGTCAATGATACAAGTCCCAAACTGCTTCCATTAGATACTGCATATGATTCTAGTTTTAAGGTGAAAAATTTTCCAGTGGTTAATAATGTGAATTCTTGGACTAAGTATTTGGAGAGGGTTCTATCAGAAATTGATATAAAAAATCCTAAACTTAAAGCAGAAGCTCAAACTATTGCTGCTGAATTATTGTATAAAATTACTCGTTTACATGAATTAGATGCTTCTGATATGAAGAAGATTGATCGATTGTATGCGTTAGGGGGAATTGAGGATCCTAGCCTAAAAGAGCATGTACAAGAATTGAATCAGGCATTATTAAAAGAGGATACTTCAGTAAATTCATCTTTAGTTAATTCAAATCAATTACAAATCACAAGAGCTATTAAGATTCGAGATTTGATCAAGAATATAGATTTGAAGCCAGAACAATTATTGGAATTATTAAGACTTAAGCCACAAGGCTATTCTCAGTTTATTGGTGGGCTTGAGATTCAGGCTTCCTTGTCTGAGCAGGAACAAAAAGATTTATTAGAAGCCTTACGTCATAAAGCAAGGATTAAATATACTAAACAAGATGGTGAGGTTTTAGCTAGTGGTTATAAAACAGATAATTTTACTATTCCAGAGACTAAAGAAGGTAATTTTCAATATTCCAAATATCTCGATATCTTAAAAGATCCTCGCAACAAAGACTTAGCCAAAAAATTATTAGTAGAAGCCGAAGGACATAAAGTGAATAATGATATTTATTTTATAGATGGTGTTTTTTCTGGGTTAGGCAATAATTTAGTACAGGGAGATTTGACTAGGCTTTTTACAGAGGAATCTATTCGTAACTTTCGTTACCAACATGAAGAAAATACTTATCCTTTAGATTACTGGATGAAGAAAGACATGAATGTTTTTACCGAAGGGCTGCGACAATATCTCGAAATTAACAAAGAGAAGTTAGCTTCCAAGTACCCAAATCTTTATACTCTTTATAATCCATATACACCATCTACAGATAGTCTTCTAGCTGTAATGGAAGGCTTCTCTTATAATTCGAGCTTAAGCACTGATCCGACTGATTCGTCTTTTGCTAAATTGCGAAGCCTAATTCAAATTACAGGAATTAAGCTAGAAGATATTACTACACTTCAAAACTCAGTGAAAGCAGCAAGCAAAACTAATCGAGATGGTAAGAATATAGCTTTAAATAATGAGGAGAAAGCTGCTAAGTTTCAATTGGAAATGATTAATTTATTGAGATCTGGTAATAGCAGTGGCGTTCAAAAGGGTAAATCATCAGTGAGCACTGTATTATTTGAGGGAGGACCTAAGGCTCAGGATTTGGTTAATCGTTTAGGCATTCAAAGTGCTGCTGAAACTTTTCCTTTGAGTCATGATGCAATGGATTATCAATTAAGAGCTTTTGCTAATAATCTTAGTTCTGTATTATGGCTTGCAACTAAGAAAGAAGAAGCCAAGAAATAACCCCCTCTATCACTTTTTGATAGAAGTGGTTTTCGTGGTTCCGACCTCACGGTCGGGTATGCTTTAATACAAAAGCCGCCCGATGAATGCTGTAGCTGCGATACGAAATCACTAGATCAAATTCATCGGATTCAAAATTAATTTTCTTTCGTTTGGAACTAAAACCAAATCCATATCTTCCATTGGAATAGCTCCGAGTAAAACTTGATTACCTAAAACTAAAGCACCCGTAAAACAATTACGATTAGAATAACGTACTTGAATTGGACCAACGTAAGAACACAAAGTTCTCTCTCCACTAGCTAAATACACCACTCTCTTCTCTAATTCATCGAGTTCCAGTCTCTCAGCTAATTCACGAGGGATACACAAATATTGAGAACCGCTATCAGCCAGTGCCTGAACACTTAGATTTGAATTATTTGATTTACGTGGATTGGATAAATCAATCGAAGCATAAATTAATCCCATAGATTTTGATTTTAACATTGTTAATTCAAACATAAATTCTAATTACGCTCGCAACGCAATATTAAGGAATTTTTATCAAGGACAAGCAATAATTACTTGATTTTTAAGACATGCGAAGAGGTTTTTTGACCCCTTGAAATTTTGCTTATAAATTTCCATACTTTCCTTTATGCAAGACTACTTTCCTTGGGAATATTATGAGCGATATAGATCTGAGCAATATAAGTATTTAGGTTGTGTCTTCTTTACACCTTTATGCACTATTGTCTTGAAATTTTTTTTAGAGCAACCAGAATATTCAATAATTTATTGGAGTAAAATTTGCATTGCGATAATCCTCTCAAAGCTTGGCTGGCACTGCATTGACAAATCATTTCGAATCTTATACAATTCTGAAAATCGGAGAATTAGATTTTATGAATCAAGAAATATCTGAGTGTTTTATGTTTGTTTTGGTGCTTGTTGTTATGGCAGTATTTGCTCAGATGCATATTTATTCCATTGGTCCAGATTCTATTTATGACGAAACTACAGTTCCAGAACGTAAGGTTCCTACTCAACCGATGAAATCTGCTTTTATCGATATCACTAAGTTATGCATTAATTCTCTGTTTAAGCTAGGCAAAGCCAAGGACTAAAGCGGGACTGAGTTTTCCCGAATTCAAAATTTCTCTCCACTGGCTATCTGTACTGCTGCCATTATTCTCAAACTTGATAGGCGACTCTTAAAGAAATTTAAGGTTCAAAATTAACATTACAATAAAATTATAATATTATTACAATTCCAATGAGTATAAACCCTCATTTATTAAGCTTTTCTCATTATAATCCAGAGGATGGGTGTTATTTAGTCAATCATTTGGTGTAGATAATACGTATTAGGGAGGATTCTTATGTCAATTAAAAGAGGGATAACTTTATTAGTTTTACTTTCATTTTCTATAGTTAATGTGGTGCATGCCGAAGCTAAAGCAGGTGCTAGATTTTTGAAGGCTCAAGTTAGCAGCGACCCAAGCAAAGCAGAATTTAAGATGCTTTATGATGGAGAGCTTGGTGGAGAAAGATATTTTAAGGATGAGGTGATTATTAAATTCAAGCCTGGTATCACTAAGGCTGAAATGAAAAAATATTTAATCGAAAATAATTTAGAGTTCGTTGAAAAACTAACTCCAACACGTACTGTTTGTCGTGTGAAAGAAGATCCGAAGCTAGATGCCAAAGCTCGTATGAGTATTGAGCCAATGCTCGCTATTCTTAACAAAAAAGACGATATCGTTGAAGATATTGATATCAACGAATACAAAGAACTTAGTACTGACGGCAAAGCCGGTAAACCAGAATGGTCTTACGCTAAGTCAGTGGATACAGACTATAAGTCTCAAGAATGGCATTTAGACTTTATTTCAGGAACATTAAACTCTATAGATACTCTATGGAGTACTTATAACAGAGGTAGTGGAGTTAAAGTCGCTGTTATAGACACAGGATTTGATGCTACCCACCCAGATATTAATTGGGATGGTACAGGTTATGATGCGGTGCGTAACGTTGTTGGTGCAACAGCTCCAGCAGCACCAATTACTTCAGCAGAAAACCACGGTACTTCTGTTGCAGCGATAATTTCTGGTAAAGATGATAATTCTGGTGTTATTGGAGTTGCTCCAGACGCAACTATTATTCCAATTAGATTGCTACCAGCTAGTGGAATGGTGTCACTAACAACAATAGTTAGAGCACATACCAAGGCTGTTGAGCTTGGTGCCAAAATCATCAACAATAGTTGGGGATCAACATCTAAGACTTCTTTATCAACAACAGAAACTGAATTGTATCGTACTCTTAGAGAAACTAATGATGTCCTAGTTATTTTCGCGGCTGGTAACAGTGGTGCTTCTACTATGCTTAGAGCTCCAGAAGCTAGATGCCCTTATGTGATGGGAGTTGGTTCTCTTAGTAGAACAGGTCTCAAAACCTCTTACAGCGTATATGGTGCTGAGCTTGATATAGTAGCTCCAGGCGGAGATGCTTCAGGTTACATCATCACAGCTGATAGAAGAGATAGAACAGTTACTCAAGGACGTACGACAAGAACAGTTAGAGTTGGTTATGCTCTTGGTAATCATTTTACTCGCTTCCAAGGAACCAGTGCTGCTGCGCCTGTAGTAGCGGGAATTGCAGCTCTAATCAGAGCACAAAACTCCTCACTAACAGCACAGCAAGTTCATGATCTCATTACTAGCTCAGCTAATAGATCATTCCATGCCAATTACACATTCGACGCTGACAACCATCTCAATCCAGTTGGTTATGGTCTAATCGATGCTAATGCTGCTCTACAAGCGGCTGGTGGCTAAACTACAAGTTTCGTCTCATATGCAACGAGAGTCCTAGGCTTGCCCTAGGACTCTTTTTTTTGCTATAGTTTTTTTGTGTCACCCTCTGGTATAAAAACATGGCTTCCTACGGAAGTAAAAAAACAAAATCAAATCACATCTAAATTAATAGATTTGTTTGAGAGTTATTCTTATGAACCTATATTAATACCGACCCTCGTTGATATTAATATCATAGAGAAAGCTAATAGTAAATTTACTAGTGAGTATTTTAAGTTAGTTGATAGGGATGGTAAAACTCTAGCTTTGAGAACAGAGCTTACCCAACCAATAGCCAAGGCTATTAGCACTAGAGCTAGTGAACTCAAGTTCCCTCAAAAACTTTATTACAATTCATCGATATTTCGTTATCGTGGCATTGCGACAGATGATTCTCGTGAAATACAACAAATCGGTATCGAATGTATAGGAAGTAATGATGATAGAGAAATCATCAAACTCTTGCTTGCAAGCTTAGAACTACTCAAGCTTGAGGATTATACTATCACTATCACTACAGCCAAAATCTGGGAGAAGATCTTTGAGATTTATGGCAAGCCGAATCTTAGTATGCAAGAAGAACTTGAGCTAAAAGACTCTCAGACACTGGCTTCTCAGGTTTATAGATCTTTGCTACTTGGTGATTTACTCGCTTTTCGTAATTTAAGCCGTGATGATCATCAATTACAGAGCCTATTAGAGTCCAGTCCTGAAGCTATAGAGAAGGCTTTTGATCTTGATTTAAGTGATATCAAATTCTACCTTAGTCTTTCTAATAAAATCAAATTCGATCCTTTACAAACTCCAGAATTGAAGTTGTACACAGGTATTCATTTCAATGTGATTTCCAAAAACGAAGGTAAATTACTTGCTTTGGGTGGACGTTATGACCGACTCTGCAAAAGCTTTGGGGCGGATCTTGAGGCTATTGGATTTGCGTTTTATTTGCCAAGATTAATCTCTGCCATGGAAAGCGAGAAATCCCAAAAGAAACGTGGACACACTCTCAAAATCGCAGTAAGCAAGGGGACTTTGTTTGAGGGGGCTGTAGCTTTTCTGCAATCTCAAGGCATAGCAATCGAAGATATTAGCAACAAACGCAAACTAATACTCTCAGCGAAATCAGCTCAGGATCTAGGTTACAAAGACATAGAGATTCTCATGGTGCGTGGACATGATGTTCCTATCTATGTAGATCATGGAGCCGCTGATCTTGGCATAGTCGGCATAGATGTAGTAATTGATTCCAAAACCAATGTCATGAAACTTAGAGATCTTAATTATGGTCATTGTCGTTTAAGCGTCTGTGCTATTCAAGGTCAGTATAAGTCTGTTGCTGATTTACCGAGTTATACTCGTGTTGCAACTACCTTCCCCAATATTGCCAAAGATTTTTTTGAGAAGCGTGGATTAGAAGTAGAAATCATTAATCTCTATGGCTCAGTGGAATTAGGTCCCCTAACGGCTTTGAGCGATGTCATTGTAGATCTTGTTGCCACAGGTACCACCCTAAAAGAAAACGGTCTTGAGGTTTTGGAAGATATTATGGACTGCACTAGTATTCTTATCGCTAATCCCAGTAGTTTCAAAGCTAATTCTAAGCTGCTTGATTTGTGTTAGGATTTTCTTTACTAGCCGATATTGGAGGAGGAGCGGCTTTGCTTGTTTCTCCAAGAGTACTGAGTAAAATAGTTCCTAGAGTAAACATCGTCGCAAAACCACCATTAAGACCAAGCATACTAAGTATGCCCATGGCTAATCCACCAGGAAGAAGCAACTCTGGTAATAGACCTAAACCTTTTTCTAGAATTCTATCTAGTTTAATACTATTAACAGCATCATGCTTAGCGAGTAAATAATTGAAATAAGCTTTCTCTTCTGAACTAGTAATATTCTGAGCAATCAAATTTTTAATCGCTGCATTGATCTTAATGCCTTTCATTTGCTCAATAATCTTTTCGACTTTAGTTTTAGCGTCACCACTAATATTAGCTATATCGGTTTTGGCTTCAGTCTCACTTAAAGCGAAAGGACTTAATCTATCTCTCTGACCATGTAGTATGCTAAGCAAGGACAAAAGTTTCTGCTCTTGAAGTAATTCTGCTTTGATAGCAGCTAGAGCATTTTTATTTTTATAAGATGTAATTGACTCATTAAGTGACTTCTCAAATTTCTTTTTATCGATAATCATTTTACCTTCGGCATCATATTGCACCTCACCCTTAGTATTGATGCAAGCTTTCTCCAAAGCCTGATTAATAGCAGCAGAATAAAACTCTCTGGCTTGTTGTAACTCCAGAGTAGTAAGTGCTGATTTAGGTTCTTGAGATTCAGGTAGAACTTCAGTAATAAGGGTTTGTAATTCAGAATTATAGGCTTTAATATCAATAATCTGGTCTTTATAGGTGAATTCAAGCTCTCGTTGTTTTATCCAAGCTTGAACTTCAGTATCAAGTTGGGTCGGACTCGTAGAACTAAAGCGACTTCTAAGTAAGTCTAAAATATCAGTAGTCGTAAAGTTTTGCTTAAGACCAAGCTGTAAAATTTTATCTAAACCCGCACAGACTTCAGCTATGCCAGCTTGGTTGACATTATCGAAACTCGTGACTACAGCCCTTAAAGCCTCTAGATTTTCATTAACAAAACGCTTGACTGTACTAGCATGGTTGCTTACGGGGGTTCCTGCTGTGTTAGTAGCTAGTGCTGCCATAGATGTCAATACAAAGTTAAGACCTACTTAAACTTGACATTATAATTTTATTGCTATTAGACCCAAGGAAGCCCGCTCTTCATCGCAGGCAAATACTTGCTATAATCAAACTTTATGCAAGTAATAGTTAGCCCTAAAGACGAAAATAACATGGTAAGCGTTAAAGTTGAGACTGCTCCAGGGAGAGCACGCCTTAGCTATGACAAAACCCTACGTGAATTAGGTAAACAAGTCAATATCAAGGGATTTCGTAAGGGTAAAGTACCCACCAAAATGCTAGAAGAGTATATTGGCCCTTCTAATATTAGAGCTGAGGTTTTATCACAAGAATTTCTTTCTGAAATTCTACAAGAAGCTTTTAAGGCAGAGAACCTTGAAGTCGTGAACATAGAGAAACTAGAAAGAGTAGAATTCGAAGATCCTGATTCGGCTCTTACATTAGAAGCTAGTGTTGAATTATTTCCTAATATAGAACTTGCTGACATTAAGGATTTCATCCTTGAAGTCAAAGTCCCTAAGTATGATGCAGAGCAAGAATTCCAAGAAACTATTGATAACCTAGTTAAAGAACAAACCAAATACGAAATCACATCTTCACCTATAGAAATGAATTTTGAGATTAACTTTAACTTCGAAGGATCTTACTTGAAAGACGACAATACTTGGGAAGCGAAAGATGGAATGAAAGCAGAGAACTACAGTATAGTAGTGCAGAGCGGCAGGTTCATTGATAATTTTCTAGAACAGACAGTGGGTATGAGTGCAGGAGACGAAAAAGAAATCGAAGTTAAATTCCCAGATGAATATTTCGATGAAGACCTTAAAGGTAAACCTGCTAAGTTTAAGATCAAAATCAATTCAGTATCAGCTCCCGTAGCACCTACTCTTGATGATAATCTTGCACAGATTTATTCTTTCAATACTTTGGAAGAGCTTTATGAGCGTATTCGTAAAGAAGGTTCCGATCTACGCCAAAAAGTCCTAAGACAAATGGCAACACCTAAGGTTTTGGATTTATTAGCGGAAAAATCTCAAGTCAATCTCTCTCAAGGAATGATAGAGAGAGAGATTGAACACGGACTAGCTGTTAAGCAGTACCAACAGAATTGGACAGATGAAGAAGTCAAAGAATATTACGAACGCATGGACAAAGATGCAGAAAAAGAAAAAGTCAAAGAAACTCTCACCAAGAGCGTGATTATTTCTAAAATCATCAAAGACCAGCAATTCGAAGCTAGCCAAGAAGAAATCAAGAAAGCTTTTCGTGCTCTGAATATAGAGAAATACATGGATCCTAGCAAAATCGACTTTAAGTCTTTATTCCAAAGGCTCAACATGGATATAGTTTCCGAAAAAGCTATTCAGTATGTTTTGGACAATGCTAAGTCAGTAATCTATCTTGAAGTTGAACCTGAAGAACTTGAAGAAGAGCATGGGCATGTTCATGGTCCTAACTGCAATCATTAACAGGTCTAGCGTTACCAATTAATACTAACAAGAGACTGAGCTTCTAAACTCGTTGGTACCTCATTGTAAGCAAGAACAGCAAGCTGAGGAAGACTGCGTTCTACTACTTTACGCAAAGGTGCTCTGATTTTGCCATTGCAGAGCATTACAGGTGGATAGCCCTGCTCTGTTACGGTGTTGAATGCAGCATCTAGTTTACTGAGTAGGGATTTGGTTTTGGCTGGTTCTAGAGCTATACGTCCAAGATGTACAGAAGAAACAATCTCTTCTTCAACTGCTGGGTGTAGAGTAATAGCATTCAAACGCCCTTCGTATAAGTATTCTGAGCAGATTTGCCTGCCACAACCTTCTCTGACTCTTTCGCAGAGATACTCTGCGTCTTTGTTTAGTTTAGCGAAACTCGCTATGATTTCCAAAATCGTCGCTAAGTCTCTAATCGAAACTTGTTCACGCAATAAAAGTTTGAGCACATTCAATACTTCTCCTGTACCAATCACTGAGCTGATTTCATCGACAATAGATTGATTCTGTTCTTTGACTTGTTCTAACATCTTCACTAAATCTTGGCGTGATAAAATTTCGCCAGAATAAGTTCTCAATACTTCTGTTAAATGAGTCGCCAATACTGAGCTTGGAGTGGCTACAGTGTAACCAATAGACTCAGCCCTCTCTCTCTCGCTTTCACTGATCCAAGTTGCAGCTAAACCATAACTAGGTTCTTTGGTTTGTTTACCTTCTAGTGGTGGAGCTGTAGGATCTACTAAACCTGTGTTCACTGCCAAATACGAATCTACTTCTATACTACTAACTGCAATTACAGCTCCTCTTAATTTCACTTGATAAGAATTAGCTGCTACTTGTAAATTATCATGCACTCGAATAGCTGGTATTGGCAGACCGAGGTCAATCATAATCTGGCGGCGGATTTGACCAATACGATCCATTAAATCTCCGCCTTTATCCTTGTCTATAAGTCCAACTAACTTATAGCCGAGTTCTACTTCGATTTGATCGACTTTCAATAATTTAATAACTGCTTCAGGAGAATTTTCCTGTTCTTTTTTGCGGATTTTTTCTGTGTTTTCCAATTCTTTTAATTCAGCCTGAGTATGCAATTTACCATCTGGTCCTATGATTTTGTCGGCGTTTGCTTTATTTTCATCGATGTATTTTTTGTAAGTCCAGTAACCAAGCGCAGCAGAAACAATCATAAAAGGCAAAAACGCACCGCGAATTCCAACTCCCAAAACAAACAAAGCCAAAGCTGCAACAGCAATAACTTCTTTACGTTCAAACAATTGTTTATTAATATCTTCCGCTAAATTCAAATCAGGTTCAGCACGAGTAACAATGATACCTGTAGCAATACTGATCATTAGAGCTGGGATTTGAGAAGCAAGACCTTCACCAATAGTAAGCAGAGTATAAGTAGAAGCAGCTTCTGGAGCTGTCATCTGTAGCTGAACCATTCCTATTACAAAACCTGCTGCAATATTAATCAGCGCAATAATTATAGAAGCAATAGCATCACCTTTAACGAATTTGCTACCACCATCCATAGTGGCATAAAAATCAGCTTCTCTTGCGATTTCTTTACGGCGAGTACGCGCGACTTCTTCGGTAATTATTCCTGCATTCAAATCAGCATCAACTGCTAACTGTTTACCAGGCATACTATCCAAAGCAAATCTAGCAGCCACTTCTGAAACACGTCCAGCACCTTGGGTAACGACAATAAAGTTTATGATGAATAAAATTATAAAAATTATAATTCCAACTACATAGTTACCACCAATAACAAATTCACCAACTGAGTGAATGACATTACCAGCATAAGCATTGAGTAGTATAGAACGAGTTGCACTAATTTCTAAACCCAAACGCATTAGAGTAATAAAAAGTAAAAGAGTCGGGAAAGTCGTAAAATCAAGTGGTTTACGAATATACATAGTAACCAAAATTATTCCTATAGACAGGGCGAAATTCAAAACAAAAGCCAAATCCAAAACAAAAGGCGGCAATGGCACTAAGAGCATGCCGATTATAATAATCAAAAAAGCAGCAAGAGCATTGGATTGATTAGTAACCAACTTAAACAAAAGGTCTTTGATATTAATTTTGTTTTCTAAAACAGCCTCTGCCATATGCTAGCCCAGCTTGTTAAAACTCATCATCAAAAATGATGTCGTCCTCTTGATAGAGACTAGCTATATTCGCTCTATTCTCTATTGATTCACTCATTAAAATATCTTTGTTCGCGAAAGGATCAGTCGCAGATTCTATTCTCAAAGTTCTGTGTCCTTCGATTAATTCTATAACTCCAGGTAGATGTTGTATTATGCGCAAATATTCAAAATTATCCACATTAATATACATGCGGCGATTAAACACTATGGTACTTTCTGTATCTGAAGAAAAAACTTCAACGACATAGGCTTCTTCTGAAATTTGAACTTTGTCATCAATGATATCTGTAAATTTAACGTGATCAAATCCACGCATTACACGCATCATGTCTTTTTTGGCAGTAAGTACACCAGTGCCTACAATACAGGGGATTTGTTTTTCTCTACCATCAACCATAGTTATAATATATATTAATCCCACAATTTTGCATTGTTAAACTCAATACTTAATCAACCGTTAATCTTATTTTGAGCCCGTCGCCCATAGGTAACTAATTAGCAGATATTGCCTTGATTACACTCAGTAACTTCAGCAAACACGCACGGCTCCACAGACTTCGATGTATTACTCTAAGCAAGCGTAGCCACGGAGAACAAGCATGTCCAAGGCTGAACTTTACGACCGATGAATGAATTGCCTTGATTACGCTCAGTAACTTCAGCAAACACGCACGGCTCCACAGACTTCGTTTTGAGTGATCTTGCGGTTTAGCAGCTTCGGGAGCAAGACACTCAAAACTCGTAAGTTACGCCTTTCGCGTGTTTGCTCTCCGTTACTTCGCTTATCCTTATGTAGGCACAAGATACTTAAAAGAAATTAGGACGCACGTCAGCGCCACTCCGACAATGAGGACGGAACCCCAAGCAAGTTCCGGCTTCAATAATTAGAATAAATGAATTAATAGTTTCAATTTCAAGAAATAAGGGCATAATATGAATATGAAGAAGTTTTATATATTGCTTTTGCTGAGTATAGTGTACTCACAAAGTGTTCTTGCTTATGGTTTTGATTCCAAATTCAAAAGTACTATAGAAAGTTATGATGGTAGAACTCTTAAACTCAAGGTTAGTGAAGCAAGTACCAGTTTTCCTGAAGGTGCTGTATTAGTCGCAAAAGAGCTTGAGCATAATCCACGTAAACATTTTTTGCGAGATGAAAAAATAAATTTTGAATTTTATGAAGTGATTTTACCTGATGGTCACAAAGAAAAACTACAACAAAGTTTTTCTCTCAGACCTCGTTCTTGGATGAGTGCAAGGCAAGCAGGAAACGCTGCTATTGTTACAACAGGTGGAGTTTTGGCATTAACTATTGATATGCTAGTTGTTGGTTTACCTGTAGTTCGTGGTGGTAAAGCGATTTGGGAAGCTGCTTGGGAAGCCAAAGAAGCTCGTCACGGAGAGAAAGTAAAATCCGCAGCTAAAGGGTTTTTGACTGGTGCGTTATTTCCATTACCAGAATTAATTCTCAAAGGTAAAGCTCTCGATACTCACGAAGGTAATATTATTTCTGTGCACAAAGCCAACAAAAAAGGTAACGTGCTTGGAGTTGTTATTCAAAAAACATGATAAAATTGCGGTGTGAATCGCAGAGTTAATCAAGCTACAAATATCTCTCTAATTGGCTTTGGCATTAGTACTATTAGTGCCGCCAGATATTTTGCCCAATTCCAAAATCTCCATATCAGAATTTCTGAAGCTAAAACATTAAAGGCACTGGATTCTAAGCAAATTAAACTGTATGAAGAATTATCCAAGGAATTTTCTAATATTGAATTTCAATTTGGCGAACAGAATTTAGATTTTATAACTTATAAATTAGTAGCGAGAGATACCCGTTTGATTATCGTTTTAAGTCCAGGTATCCCACCTCAAGCTCCAATATTACAAGAATTAAAGAATAATGGTTATGAATATTTTAGTGATTTTGATGTTTTTTTAGAGATCAATACTTCTCCTTGTGTGGCAGTTACAGGCACTAATGGCAAAACTACCACTACATCTTTAATTGCACATATTTTGGGAACAGAAGCTTTGGGGAATATTGGTAAACCATTTCTTGATTTTGACCCCAATCTATCATCAGCATTGGCTCTTGAACTAAGTTCTTTTCAGCTTTATTATAGTAAATTACTTGGACCTGATCTTTGTCCTGAAGTTTCTGTGTATTTGAATTTCACTGATGATCATTTAGATTGGCATAAAGATCTCCAAGAATATCAAGAATCTAAGGCTAAATTATTTCCGTGTTCTCAATCAATCAAAAATAATTTGGTTTTGAATTATGATGATAGTACAACTCGTGCTTTGGCTTTTAATTTAGAGAAAACCATACTCGAAGAAGAGTCTTTGACTCGTTTGGCTTGTTTTTCTACCCGTCAAAAGCTAGAACCCACTCAATTAATGCCTAGAGTTGCTTATCATCAAGCTAGAAAATTTTACTTAGCGAAATTAATCCAAGATTCTCAGTCTCCTGAAGAAGGAATGATAGTATCAAACACTGATGGAGATTACTTTTCGCTTAATTTGGTTTTGGGCGAAGATGATATTAATTTAGTAGGGGAGCATAATTATTCTAATATTTTGGCAGCTATTCTTGCCGCAGATTGTTTGAATATCCCTCTTGATGAAATCCAAACTCAAGTTTCTAGCTTTCAAGCTGTTAAACATAGATTAGAACTAGTCGGAGAAATCAATTCTCACAAATGTTATAACGACAGTAAAGCTACTAATCCAGATTCTGCAAATAAGGCACTTGAATCTTTCGAGAAATCTGTGGCTATAGTTGGTGGTAAGGATAAGCATTTGGATTTGTCAGGGTTTGTTGATAAATTAGTTGAGCGTTGTGTGGGAGTGGTAATAATTGGAGAATTGCGTAGTGCTATTGCAGAATCTCTGGCTAAAAGGTCCTTTACCAATTATCGTGAGGCTGATAGCCTAGAACAAGCATTAGCATTGGCTTTAGACTTAGCGAAGCCCTATCCTAAAATAGCGATAGTGCTTGCACCAGCGAGTTCTAGCTTTGATATGTTTAAGAATTATGAGGATAGAGGCAATCAATTTAGGGCTTTGGTTAGCTTGCAGTCTTCACGAAATGAGTATATTCTATAAGAATGGCAAAGTATCCAAGAGATGATTCCTTGGCTCCGATAGATCCGTTTTTTTTGCAATTAACAGCAGCTCTTGTTCTTGCTGGTATCACTTTTATTACTAGTGCATCATGGCATGAGTCTATTCGTTACTATGGTCATCCTTGGAATTTTATAATCAAGCATGCAATTTCTGTTTTTTTTGGTTTGACTTTAATGTTTATTGCTAGTTATTCACATTTCCGTTGGTGGAAACGCTTTGCTTGGTATTGTGTTTTTGGTGTGATTATTGCTTTACTTTTAACAGCGAAGTTTGGTGTGGTTTCTGGGGGTTCCCGCCGTTGGTTGGCATTAGGTTTTTTGAATTTACAGTCCTCTGAGTTTGCCAAGATTTTTGCTGCTTTGATAATGACTAAGGCTTTTGTCGAAAGAAAAAATCGCATTCCTGCTTTTCTTGCAGTAATTTTTATGAGTCTTTTGGTTTTTAAGCAACCAGATTTGGGAACTAGCATTGTGATTATGAGTTCGGCTATTGCTGCGATTTATGCATCTGGATTTTCTCTAACTATATTGTTTGGATCTTTGGCATTAATTCTGGTTGGAGGTATCAAGCAAGTCTTAAACACTCCATATCAATTAGTGAGATTAAAATATTGGCTTCATCCTAACTTGGATAAATTAGGCAATGGTTACAATATTCTACAATCAGTGCGCGCTATTGGAGCAGGAGGCTTATGGGGAGCGGGTTTGGGTTGCTCTATCCAGAAGACAGGAGCTTTACCAGTCGCTTATGCGGATTTTATTTTTGCGATTATTTGCGAAGAAATTGGTTTTTTGGGAGCACTTGCTTTACTTTTGATTTTTTTCGCTTGGATAATGAGGGCTTTGCATATTAGTATGAATGCACAAGATGATTTCGGGCGGATTTTTGGTTTCGCTTTGACTATAGTGATGGCAGTTCAAATCATCATTAATATTGGTGTTGCGACTCAATGCTTACCTATTACAGGAATGACTTTGCCTTTTATTAGTTTTGGTGGAAGTAGCTTTATGTCCACATCTATTATTGCAGGAATAATTATGAATATTTCTCGCTTTGCTAAACTCTCATGAAACTCAATTTAGACTTTAAAGAAGAAAAGACCTTAACTGATAATGAATTTGGCAGTATAGTAGTTTCCAAAATACCCAAATTAAACAGTGTTAAATTAATCTTATCATCAAATGGGCTTATAAAAATCGATATACCCAAATATATAAATTTTAATCAGGCTTTGGATTACATCAACGAAAAACGCCAATGGTTACGCCGTAATCGCAATAAATTCATAGAACAAAAACAACAAAAAGACTCTGTTTATTTACCTAATGGTTTTCAAGTTTCTCGAA
>JACCDV011285851.1_pt1 | contig 16660 bp, 11 predicted proteins | sample 7446131 | NCBI WGS metagenome assembly JACCDV01 (sample SAMN15323448, study PRJNA562643) | freshwater metagenome | isolation source: river surface water | place: USA:Blue River Watershed | collected 2017-08-17 | reverse complement strand
TCTACTTCCTCAAAGCCGTAGTAGCTTTTGTCCTTGGTGAAGTGGATGCGGCTGGCGATGTTCCAGTCCCCGTACCCCACCTCCACAACCTTCTTTATCTTAGGGCTATCCACAATGTGCTGCAGGGTCGTCAGGAAGTCGAGGTCCCATTATTAGACTCTCCTCGTTTCTTCTTCATGGATTGGTGGAGCAGTATTTCTTTATTCAGGATAAGGGCTTTCAGGGATGATGTATGTCCTCTTCTCTTTTGTTTGTCTCTAGTACCACATGTGCAAAAGCTCTTTTTTTTCAACATTTTCAATGTTATACGCTGCCCACTGTCCGTGCCTTATGTCATTTCTTGGTCCTGGAGCGTAGTTGAAGCTTGTGACAATATACTTGAATTTTGGGGCGACGTGAGTCATAAAGTACTCGTGATCAGCATTTGGCCAGTGGATTCGTACGTCTTTCTCAATCAATAAGTCTCCAGACTCATCGAAATCTCTGACCCCTGTGTAAAGTCGGAATTTCATGTTTTAGGTGTCCTTTCGCAGCAATCCTTGCACAACTTCGTATCCAACATAGGATTGGTTTGGAGAATAGTGTATTCTTCCTGCAAGGTTCCAATCGCCAAAGCCGATTTCAACAATTTTCTTGATTTAAGGACTGTCCACAATATGTTGTAGACTAACTAAGTAGTCCGAATTGAGACTTGGGAGGGAGCCTACTCCAGAAGGATTTGGATTGTTGACTCTTGATTACTGTTAGTAACTCATGCTCCAATATTTTTGTTCTTAAGACTGTGGTTTATTCACTTGAACACTAGTTTCTTTTTTTTACTCCTTTTTTGTTTCTTGAGTTTGAGGCTAGATTTGTTTTTGATTATTTGGGTGTTTGGGGGGTACTTAGATTGGATTGTTTTTTTTCTGATTCTTTTAATAAGCATTACTCTACAATCTTTGTTTTGGTGTTGACCCATTATCCCCCTTTTACTTTTACATTAATTCTTATCTCTTGATTGCTCTTTTTGAAGCAAAAATTAATAATCCAACAATGAACACAATAGCAAATACTCCAATCAATACTTTCCTTCGATTTTATTTGGATTGATTTTGGCCTCTTGGTGAAGTAACCATTTTTTTATTTCTTTTGTGACCAACCTCTTCTAATTCGACTCCTTATATTTCTCCGCTCATATGAATTATTTCCTCCTAAGTAGGAACTGCCTTCATTTAGTGAGCTTATCAACAAATAATTATCAACAATCAATATCTAATTTAATCAAAAGGTTCATATAATAGAGTGCCAAATAATCCCCTTTAAATAGTATTCTCGCAAATATTTGCCTTTGCCGATTTTGTTTGCATTTTCAATGATTTTACTTTATCTATGCAATCGTTTATTGTTAAAATTGCCTTGATTGGATGATTTTAAACTAAACTTGGATTTATTGAAAGTTCATCACTCAATGATTTACCTTATTGAAAATTATTTAACATCTTGAGTATTAGAAGCAGGCTAAAAAGATATCAAAGATCTTATTTGTTTAACACAATAGAGGCACATATATAATCATTATTGCTGTGCTGATTTGAATAGCTGAATCAGGTAATGATAAAGCATTCTTTTATACTTGCTCTTGCTGAGCACGTGGAAAGGTAGAAGCTGAGGCTCGCGGAAAATCAAACTTCCTCGGCCCATCAAGACTTAGAAGTATATTTATTAATCGTGCTTAAAAAAGTTATTAATTCTTATCACCCTCAATTAATTGTCATCGAATTTTATATTAACTTACAGTTAGCTTGATTCTTCGATTTCCATTGGCTCATTCGGAAGGTCTAAATCAATTACTTACGGCTCACGAGGGATTTATGGAATAGGGTAAAGTTCGAAAAACTCAAATTCATTCTTAACCTCACTCTTTACCATAGGATCCTTCTTCTTTTGATGCTGAATTTTAATCGGCTTTTGTTTGCGGGCTCTCAATTTCATCTTTTTATTTATCCCTCATAAATTTATCATTAAGAAATTAAGCTTATACAAATATAAAGTAGTAAGCCTATTTGCTGTAAGGCTTTTGAATAAGAAAATATATGCTATGAAATGCTAATATTCCCAGGTTGCACTTTATAATGGTGATCTTTTGCTTTATTGTTTTGAGTTCAAATAGTAATGGGTTGGCTCAAAGTGATCAATATACAATACTATAACACATCATATTAAAATGAGTAAAGTCAGTCGTCAAAGGAGGATGCGTTCTACTCACCCTCTCCATCCAGACCGAGCTCAGCTGTCAGCCTCCCACACTCCTATTTTTCCTCCTTTATCGACTATTTCAGCTCCATCGCTTCATTCTTCAACTCCCATATTTGCATCTTCGTATTATACTGATCGTGTCGGATACTACTGAGCTGCCTTTCTCTCTATTGCTTTACCTTAATTACAGTGAATATACTTATTTGAGTTTGGCCAGTTACTGTTGATGCTTATTCGCCATAACTTTCATTTCCTACTCCAGCATTCGGTATATTGTAGATTTGCGAACTGCCTCTTCCGAAAGCTATAAAACCCCATGCTCGCTCGAAATAAGAGGGCGCTGCGGCAAGCGTGTGGGACGGTTGGCAGATTGTTGACCCGCAAGGACTCTTCTATTAAAATTGGCTGGCTTTTTAGCATGTATCTTGGGTGTGAACTCTGGGTTGTGGATGGTTTATTGCCTGTGGATAATTTCGTACTTTTGCTTGCGCATTGCTATTTTATTATAGAGTAAAAAATGCAAGCTTTGCGATAAATAAGTAAGATAAGTTTAATTTAGCCTAAGGGGGATTGGCTTGATGGGTAATGGTAATAGTCATAAATAATTCTTATATATCATTTGAATTCAAATCAATCATATTATAGTCATCATTAAATGACAAGCTTCAACGTAGAATCCTAATTCCTAGACCTCAAGAAAACCTATCAGCACTTTGAATACCCAGAACTGAAAGGGCTGGGGGTTGTGGATGGTGCTTAAGGCTCCAAAGATCAGCAAGCTTATGAAGGCATGACCCAGAATACTTATCTATTTGTTCAATAGAAGAGCATCCTAATAAAGGATATTGAAAATCTTAGTGTCTACTTCTAGCATAAGCACTGCTAGCCGAATCCTTCAGTGCGTATCTAATCTTTCAATAAGTTCCCTTTCGATAAGGTAAGAGATCGCGTCTGCTTCATCTTCCAAAAATATCAAGAACAACCCTCACTGCTCGATACAGTTCTATAAGATTTAATCAAACCATTGATGGTAGCAGTCAAATCTTACCTGGCACTACTGATGAAAAGATAAGGACCATGCACGAATGATCTACACTCCCTCCTCGAAATCATCTACCAACTAACCAAGGTCCGCGGCGAAAAATATGTAATTCAATACTTCCCTCATGAAGTAAAGGATCTTTACCCAGCTTTGAGCTACCTAGTTCGATAGAGACTGGAGACAGCAAACTGGGAATCAAGATATGTGATCCTGCTCTGGCTGGGAGTGATAGCCCTTGTGCCTTTCAACCTTTAAATCATTGACTCAGGCGTCATCTCATTCCCTGCAGAAGACGGACACACAGCAACGGAAATAGTCGACGTAATGATAGAGATAGGCAAATTTTACTTGAGGTCCTTGACCAAAATGCGCGAGGCTTCAGCTCTCTTCTTGAGTAAACTATTCACTCGACCCGATATACAAAAATTAGCAGCCTTGCCTCGATATATTAACTTTGTGATTGAAAGGCTAAATCAAGGGAGCAATGATCCTCTTGAAAGCTTCTTCATTTGCGGACTATTCGAATCGCTTTGCAATATCTTTAAACTTGTCCAAAGAAGCGAACTCTTGCCTTTAATTCCATCAGTACTGAAGCAGCTTGAGCGGTAAAGAGAAACAAAGTCGAACAGTGCCAAAAAATAGTTAATTATGAAGCTATTAACAAGAATAGGTTTAACTTATTTGAAGCCAAGAATAGCTGTTTGGGCCTTTAAGAAGAAACATCAGTCACTCTTAAATAACCTAGGCGGAGCAGTAAAGACCAAACTAATGACAAACACCCATCTCGCAGTATAAAGTAAGCGAACCACTGGATAGGGAGCAAAAACCAGCTTTGAGAGCGATACAGAATACTATAGTGATGTCGATAAGGCAAGTCTTGAAGGCATCATTGATTTGCTTATCGAAGGATTAAGCGAAAAGGAAACCAACGTCAGAGAAGAAGCATCCAAAGGACTTGGAGCTATCGCAGGTAGACTGAGCTAAGACATGGTCATGGATATCCTAGACTACATACTCAATCTTCCTCCTTCTCCACAAACCCAACATGCTGTTTGTTTAACGATTGCCGAACTAATCAGAAGAAACCTGCTTTCTCCACAGAAGGTTCGTGAGTTGTACCCTTTGATGTCTTAGTCTTTACTCTATGAAAAATAGTAGGGAGGATACTCTGTTGGACAAGCAGTGAGAGATGCAGCATGCTATATGACTTGGTCTGTGGCTAGAGCCTATGAGCAAGGAGGGTATTAGTTGGGTATCAGCTTGATTATTGCTGCTTGCTTTGATAGAGAGGTCGGGTGTCGTAGGGCCTCAAGTGCTGCATATCAATAATTAGTGGGAAGAGTTGGTGATGTTCCCCATGGAATCGAGATCTTAACTGAGGCAGACTATTTTACTCTAGGCCCTCAAAAAAATGCCTATTTAAATGTGGCCATATTTATTGCTTCCTATGAGTAGTACTTCAAACCTTTTGTTGAGCACCTTAGCTATCAAAAACTCAGGCATTGGGATTTATAGATAAAACGAATTGCAGCTTGCTCTTTGAGTTTAATGACTCCTCTCAACCCTGCCTTCTTCGGAGGAGAAGTATTGCAAGCCCTCGTTAACTATCTTGACTCAGATATTCTGAATGTAAAGCTTGGAACTATAATTGGATTGGGAGAGGTTCTCCTTGGCCTGAGAGGCAAGTCTCACCTTCATCAGATGTACAATTAGATGAAGGACTCAGTATTCTTAAAGTCTTTTACTCATAATGAAAAAAAACTACTGAAGGCAGGCGAATACATGTAAAAATTCAAATAGAAATACTAGAAGGAAAGATATATTGACAATTTCAAATATGCTGATACCGAATCTGTAAGAAAGGCAGTGGATAAAATAAGGAGCACAATAAAATAAGGCAAAATATACAAAGGGAAGGCTGGGGAAAGCTTTAGGATATATGTATGCCGCTTGCTTTAATGCTTCTCAATCTGTTAAGTCCCACTGTCCGACCAAGACATTACCACATTCAAAGTACATGAATATTGATTTAGGACTTTATTGAGGAGAATATTAAAAATCCGCAGGAACCCATACTATTTGCAGCAGTGAAGTGCATTAAGCCTTTCTTGAAGTTTTATCACTCAATCAATGACTCCAAGTATATTGCTAACATCGTCCACCTTGCCAAAACATCTCAAAACTATGCTCGATGCTTTACGCTAACCATGTCCAAATTTAGTAAGCCTATCTTCACACACCATGTACCCCTCAACCTATTTAGTTTAACGAGATTGTTTCCGTTATCGAGCATAATTGCCAAATAGCGAGGTAAAATAATGATCCATAAAAAAGAAAATACGCGATTCAAGTCATTTAAGCCCTCTTTGAAGAAATTGGGTTCAACTCAGATCAACTCGAAAGCAATATCATTACCAATATCTTCAATATCTTATTCAAGACGATCGAGGACTATACAATGGACAAGCGCGGGGATATTGGCTCAATTGTTCGAGAGCAATCCATGGCAACCATGATCCAGATTATTAGAAAATACTCCGAAGAAAGCGATAAGAAGTGGGCAATTAAGAATGAGACCGTGGCAAAGATGATTGGCTTACTTCTTCAGCAACTCAACTAGAAGATTGACAGGATAAGGCTTCTCGCAGGATCACTCCTCCAGAATTACTTTGATAAGTACGATCACTTGTTTGAAATACCTCAACAGGCCAAGCTTAAAGCAGTGTTTGGACAGTAAAACATCAGAAAACTTATTAAATAGTCAGAGAGCAAAGTTGACAGCAATCTATAGACATAGGTTATCAAGATGGAGATGAGGATACAATAAACTATCTTTAGTGACGATATCGACCGCAACCTTATCTATTTCTGGAATCTACCTCATAACATCTTCCCAGTCACCATTCCTCTTCTCGAACTGCCAGAGTACAGCCGATATATACTGAAAGGAGTCTGCACATCCGCTGGTGGAATCTCTTAATCCATCATCAAGTATTCCTTACAATAACTTGGCAACTATCTTTCCTACATTCATGGGGAGAACAAGGAGGATTGCTTGTTCGATCTTTTGAACCAGATAATGGCATTAATGAAGGACCACTACAAAGAGTAGAGAATTATCGTTCCCCTCTATAAGACACTAGACTTCTTACTGGAAAGGTAGGATCTATCGCACTGGCCAGGCTTGAGGAAGTATGATACATTAATGTACTATCAGATTGAAAAGGAACTTAACAAAACCAAAAGCATCTTGAAAGTAAGCGCCTCCACTGGACTCTATGTAAATCTTCTAGGGCTAAACAACCAATAAACCAAACCTGGAATTCTCAAGGCCATTATCAGGATACTATGCTCTGATCTGCCCAAGGCCCGTAAAGTATTAGCTGATAAGCTTCTATTATTCCTGATGTCACAAGAATAATATACAATTTTTAGTGAGGAGCAAACGGAAAGCCTAATGCTACTTCTGTCAGAGTATGACTTCTTGGAGTAGAAGCTGTAAGTGTAGAAGATTAAGAGTGAGATATAAGTCATTTTGTAACTTAGTTGATATCAATAAAGTATAATCTTATTAACATAAAATTTGTTATTAATGCCTTAGTTTCTATTTTAGTTCATACGTCTCATTACTAAGAGCATGCCTAACTAAACCTAAATTACCAAATTCATCCTCTCCTTAAGGTATCACCATAGGTAGATCTACCCAAATGTAGGTATTCATCACAGTAGCTAGAATCTAATTCTCACCTATTATTTAGTTCTCAGTCATCATGCTCAAGTGTAATAATCTAAACTATCAAAAACAAATCAACTTTCATACTATTTAGCTCATATTAAAGCGCATAGTCTTGTAAGCTGATTTCTTCTTTTTACTTCTTATATATTGCAAGCTACTGCCCTTACTTAGGTGGGCTCATTCAAAGACTCCTTATGAAGTAGATAAGGCCCTCGGCCCATCTTATCGATAAATGATAAGGCCACTAACTCGCTCAAATTAAACAAAGCCAATAAACAACGAATAGGTAATTAAAATGTTTGATTTGCAGTTACAGATTTTAGAATATTTGAACAATAAAAACTTTTTTTTCTTCTTTTTCCAACTGATGAATGCTAGAAACGAATAGGGGTAAAACAATATAGACTTTTATTTTTTGTAGTTGTAGGACATGGAATAGTAGCGACCTATATCAAGCAGCTAGTTGTAAATAATAAAGAATAATATCTATGTGTAATATGGCAAGCTAAGGAAGAGAAAATATCAAGAGGAAACAATACACTATCTATATAAATGGCTTTAGTCATAACTGCAACTCATGTTCTACTAAGCAGAAAATTCATACCATCATTCCATTGAAATATTCAACCAGATCATCCGTTCTCACAACAAGTAACCAATCATTCATCTAGCTTCTGCGGGGCCACTCTATTGCAGCTCATAGACACATCCATCGAAAACATTACTCCCACCAAGATGAAGTATATATTGGAAGTGATCGACACATGCATAATAGAGGGAACTTATAAGATTTCAACACAAGCCATCCTATTCTTGGTGTGCACTATATTCAATAAGATCCACCTTAAGAAACTAAATATAAAATTTTAAGTAATCATTTAGCACCTTTTACTTTGGAGATTAGTATCGATCAAAAGGAAACTTCCACATAAACTACTGACCTGCTTTGTTTAATGGGTTCCTTTACTTTTTGGCCTCTCTTCGCCCATCCTTCCCAAAGAGCCCGAACTTTTGCAACTCTACAGGCAGCACCTTTTAAAGTAATTTTAGTTTAAGGTAGGCTGCAGAGTGAAGAAGAAATGAGCCTTATATCTGGCTTGATCTTAGTGGTTTAGTAGCTATAGATTCGTAAGATATAAGCAGTATACTAACAGCTTTAATAGTTTCACTAACTTATGGAAAATTCTAAACTATTTATCAAATAATCGAAATCTCTAAAAAATGAAAAGATAGTTTATTCCTACAAAGTCTCTAAGATAAATAAGAGCGCTTCTGACATAAATAGTCTGTTGAATAATCTCTAAAGCAAGATCTCTATACTTCAGCCCTATTCTAAGAATTTCCAATTGTAGATCTTGTCCAAGTCCAACTCAATGAGTGGCTATGGCAGTATGAATGCAGATAGCTCTAATAAGGAGCTGGGCGAATTCGTATAGATAATAATGAGTTTGATAGATCTGTTTGATTATCATGTGGCCAAATCGGCTTCAATTACTTTACAACAATCGAACTTAACTATTAGTCAACAAGAATCTTTGAACCTCCATCAATCAAGGCATTCGAACGGCCTTCCCATTGTGTCTCAGTTGGAAGTATTTTAAAGGCAAAACAAAGGTTAGAGTTTAAAACTAAGTCAAATTGCAGAGTAACCAATCAAGAACATCAAAATCAATTACATAGCCAAAGATTAAGATTGTAAGAAAAAGATGGCAAAAAATAGAGGATTAATTGTGAAGACATAAATCTATTAGATCGGCTACCTCCTTTAAGGTAAAAACTCTAAGATATCATTGTTTATTACTTTTTTCAAACCTGTCAAACAATTTTCCTTGCAACTGTAATAAAAAAGCTTTAAAGTTAGATAATCTAAGCTAACCAAACTTTCAGAGCCAAAGATAGATAAGCAATATAGCTTAAACCTGACAGTTAAAAGCATGAAGGTGTATGAGTTGTAGGGAGTAAAACATTCTTAGAGATTAATAAAAAGCAAGATAAGAATCAACATTGAATATAACAAAACTTGTCTTTAATAGCAATATGACATACCAATTTCTATCTTCAATCTTATGCAATTTCAACCCATCTAAAAAGAAAATTTGTAAGTCTTTGAGGGCTAGGCTCTTCTTGAAACATAATGGTTTCGGGCTTGTCCCAAACTCGTTAAGCATGGCCCTAATTATTTGAAAAGATTCATACTATTTGAATTGGACGCAAAAGGGAACTATTTGATGAAGATACAGCTTTTATAGCAAATAATGTTCGTAAGAGTGATAATGGTTCAAAGCGACATGAAGATTCAAATAATGAATAGCAAGAACGTGTTAGTTGGTATGGGTTTGATGTAGGTGATGGGATGATGTGTTAATTGATTGAAATCATGATTGTTTTGTATGATGTTTGAGTTTCATATGTAGCTTCAAGGTGGTCTCACTTCCATAGGTCTTACTGCATTGCTAACACTAAATCAACATTGACATACTTTGAATGCCCGCTATATTTGGTCAAATCTTCTCCTTCGCTTTCTGCCCTTCAATCTCCCCTCACTATTCTCCTCGCATTTCAAATTTTGAAGTTGGTTAACCCTCTCCTCAAGCATGGAAACTCTCATCTCCAACTGCCCTAGCAAAAAGTTTGACCCCATTTATTGCTCATGGTTGCGTTATTCAAGAGGGTCCACTTCGGTTTCTGAATAGAATAAGAACAACCTTTGAATGCGGAAGAGCGGTAATCATTTTTGGAGGACAAGTGGTTGGAAAGCAAAATGATATTACACTTGCGATTATTGGATGTTTGGGAGGGATGGTCTATATGATTGGCAGGATCCATTGAATAAAATAAATAAATATTTATCTAATTAACCTCCAAAATGCATCCTTAGACTCCAGTCCTCGACATTATTTGCTTATTTGCTGATTATAATTTATTTGAGATGATTGATCAATTATGGACGCTAGTGTACTCTGATAAGATTTTCGATAGTCCTGTCCTCGGAAAGGTTAGCTGCGGTGCCTTTAGCGATACTCTAGCTGAATGCAAGAAGGTTAACTTCAGAGCACAGGGCGCCGACGCCTGCCTTGAATTAAAACAACTCACATCCAAGTGCTACACCAGCAAGGACAACTAATAAATAAACAAATGGATAGGCGATCAGTTTCATTAGTCACTTCTAATGATAAAATTCCTCAAAGATCGCAAAAGCACACTCCCTGCCAAGATGAGCAGAAATAGCTGGGCCGTATTTACCAATGCCCACAATCTCGAAATCTACGAAAGACTAATATCCAAGGATAAATGATATACGCTGTATTTACTTCGCCACCATAAATACCAATAGTATTTTTGTTTTTACTGCCTTCATATAAATACCATAGATTTGGGTCAACTTTAAAATTATTACAACACACTTCAATCCATATCATGTCCTCACAATCCATACCTGAACCCTAAAACGTCTAAGTTGCAGGTTTCATAGCCAAAACCTTCGAAATCCTCAAAGTACCTTGCTATCGACTCAGAATTAGGAGTTCGGCAAGATCATTTACTGGGCGCCTTCAGGAACCTAATTCATAATAAAGGATGCAAATAGATTCCAGCAAGTAGTGCTGCCTCGCTATTTCCGGCACAGCAAGATGAATAGCTTCATCAGGCAGCTCAACATGTATGGCTTCCATAAATCACGGACGGATCACGTCAAAAGCGTTTTTAGCCACCCTCTCTTTCAGAAAGGCAGGGAGTAATTCTTACCTCAATTTAGAGATCTCCTTATCACCATCAAACGCAAAATCAAAGGCAGAAATTAATAAGACGGCCAGAAAATATTGCACAGCTCAGCCCCAATTCACATCTTGAAGAAGGACTAACACACTCCAAAGAAAGACTATGCTCAAACAAGAGAGGAAATAACGTCGGCCAAAGAAATAGGCACAATAGGAAGATAGCTGAGGTCAGCCAAAAAGTTTAGCTTTGGAGAATAGAATAAAATGAATACATTTAACTTGCTGTTCAGTAGCCGGGAGAAACTCCCTTCGAGAATGAACCTGAATACATCACTAAGAAGAGTTTCAAGCCGATAAATCCCCCACCTTCTTGATGAATAGAGCGAGCAATTGAGCATATAACAAAAGATATAGAGGAACGATTAGGCCTTTTCAATGAAGCTAATAAACCCATCTTGCTTCTTCGCCTCCATGCGCAAATGATAAATTAAATGATGTATTATATGGATTGTTGGGTGGGCCACTTGAGTATGTGACATAATTAAGATTATAATTGTGCTCATGAGTACGCGCGAGGCCAAGGAGACCAAGGAGAAGCTGCAAAAACATAAATAGGATTTCAAAAATATACATGTCGAGGCTGAAATTGCCCAGAAATAGTTTAAGGAAAAGATATATCAAGAAATACTAAGACTCGACGAAGAGGACAAGGAAAGGACAACCCGAATAAACAACAGGAAAAAAATGCTCGCGTATAAAGCCACCATCGACAGCCCATATGTCCAAGATAAAGATGATCTAGATGTACCCGTTGACGGAAGTCTTAAGTCTGGATCAATGGTGTTTATGAAGAACTGCGCCTCTTGTCATTCGCTTTAGCCAATCGACCCCAAACCTTCAAAGGCTCCAAGCTTGGGTCTCATCTATAATAGGAAGGTTGGATCGAATCCGAGTTTCGACATTTACAGTAATCATCTGCTGAAAGCCAACTTCTTTTGGACAGGTAAGAACTTATACAACTTTATGGCAAACACTTCATCACTAGTACCAAAGACGAACTGCAAGCTGGCCTCCCACCCTTTAAAAAGCGAGGAGGATCGAGCTGACCTTCTGGCGCTGTTCAGGGACTTTACCGCTGAGATGACTTTCAACATGCGTTTGAAATAGATCGAAGCACACGGATATATTAGATATCAGACATAGCTTAATACAATGAAGGATGAGCGGTTGAGGGGAAAGATGAGGGAGGAGAGTGAGAAAAGTCGATAAAGAAAGATATGATCGCATATGTCAATGTAATATATAGGAATTATATACCTCAGCAAAATTTGTTTTATCTAACTTTTAGTCAGCTTCTTCAAATTAATTTTACAAACTAGTAACAACTAACCATGTCTGATTGCTAAGAAAACAACTCACATCATTAATCCTATAGGGAATAATAGTACACTGTTCAATACTACCCAGAGGAATCTTATACGGCTATCAAAAGAGTAGATGAGATGAAGCCTGAGAGAGACCCATAAAATGACCAGCCGTAAAATAGTTTGATGCTGGACTAAAGGGATTATATGCTGTAAAGCTAGCTTGTTTCTGCCGGGTTCAACACTGAAAACAATAATCTTATGCTCATCCAGCTGCTCAACTCAATCTAAGCACAGGCGGATGTCTTGGAAAAAGTTATCTTCCAAAATACCTCATCTTCCATCTTCCAATTAGATATAGACTTCAACACTATTGAGGACCTCTCCCAAATGGACGCCCTTGCAGGGGAAAAAGTTGAGCCATCCCAAAGCCACTAGCCAAAAAAAGGGAAATCTTCAAATGCCGGCAAATCCAACAAACATACAACCCAAGTTGACTAAATTGATGTTTAGGATTGGGGATAGGTGGCCTAAGAATAGAAAAAATACTATCTTGATATAAGGCGTATTTTCGGCCAGGTGAAGAGTGCAGTCAATTAGTCCCTATCTCAGCAGCAAGGAAACAAATATGTCTGCGTAGTATGCTAAGCTTCTTTCTAGAATGGAAGAAAATTGGGAGGACATATGTCAAGAAGTCACCCCGGAAGTTCCTTAGATTACAGCAAAAAGAAGGCAATCAAAGACACCAAGGCAGTAGAAAAAGAAAGGAGACACTATTTCAAGAAGATGAAGTCATCTGAAAACAAAACCAAAGCTATCGCAAAGGAACCCAAAAACCAGTCCAAAAGCAACCCCAACCAAAGAAATACTGACTAACAATGATTTATCCTCTATTCTTTCTGCTATTGGACCCATTATTGATGATGTTTGGGCAATGTGGTGTGATTTCGGTGGGTGTTAATAAAAGTGAGAAAAGGGTGTGGGGTCTCTAGAAATAAATTTGGGAGGGTGAGTAATCGTGGATATTTTGTTTAAGCCAATCAAATTACGTATTTGTAATGTGTGTATATAAATAAAAGGGGGCTTTGCATGATATATAAAGAGTAAAGGCTTTGTATTGAACTTGTTATATAATGGGTAAAAAGGAAAAGTCATAAAAAGTAATTATCTATGATAATACAGCCAGCTGCTCCCAAGCGAGCACTCTCAGCTTTTTTCCTTTATAGAGGAGAAGTGTATGATCGAGTAAAGTCCGAAAATCCGACGGCCAAAATCACCTAGATCACCAAAATCATCAGTGATATGTGGGCCAATGTTGACGCACCGACCAAGGAGAGACTCTAAGCCTTGTATCAGAAGAACAAGATTGAAGCTGCCAAATAAAAGGAGGAGTATGAGGCCCAGTACGGCAAGATTGAGCGCAAGAAAAAGAAGAAACATATCGCCAAAAACGACAACAATGATGAATGATCCCAACCCCTTATTTCCCAATCTCTTAACTTCAACAACACCATTAACCTCCCTAAATTCAAATCAGCTCAAACCAGCCTCACCAGATTCACACGCTCCCCACTCCCCACTTTCCTATATCTTCGATAGTCCATAAAAATTATTAGAAAATCAATTTTTTGGCCTTATTTTTCGACACCCTACATTCAAAAATTAGTCTTCATCGATCTCCAAACATTTCCTTAGGGCGAGGCGCTGCCTGAGAAACTATCGGACATCCTTTGCGTTTTAAAGTTCTAAGAGTAGATGCTAAAGACCTAACAGTTCTCTATCGTTTTTGTTGTTTATAAACTAGAGAATTGGAATACCATTATCGAGTTGTAGCCCAAAGGAATGGACCAAATTATCAACAATGACTATATCCGAAAGTTCCCTGTTCTTAATGATCCTCAGATCTTTAATTCTCAACCCATTATGAGTTTATAAACAGTGGTTTCTGCTAAGAAGTCCTTGGATAGTCTTTTTGCGTTGATTCAAGTGGGCAACAATGGGTTCTGCATAGTCATGCGTTGAAGCTGTAAATACATAGATTTCGAAATGACTGGCCATTTTCTACAAGAAGGTAAGGCAGTGTGGACGAATATTAAAATTTATACTCTATTCTTCTGACTCCTTCTTTATACTAATCTGCCCCTTTTAGTTGCCCTAAGCAGTATGGATAAGCGTTTAATCAAGATCCAGGATAAGGAACTTCTTTTTGCTTTCTACGTTTAAAAAACTGTACATTTTGATTCTGGGAGGTAGATAGCTTTCTTTCTTAGGAATTACTAGGTTGGTCCTTTGAGTGCGCAAACAGAGTAAAAAAGACCTCTATACATTAGATTTGCGAATTTTCTAAGCTAGTCCGTTGTGGGGATGGTGCCGAACAAAAACTGCTGCACAGGATGATACTCGATATCTGCGATCGTCTTCAATGATTTTTATTTGATGCTTTTGCAAGAGGGCAGCTCTTTGTTGGTCTTCAGCAAATTTTTCTTGGATTTGTTAGGCACAATTCTAAAATGTTTGAGGGAATGAGTATTTTCTTTTTCGTGCATGTTCTAAGTTAATTATATTATTCGATGATACATATCAATCAAGAGTGAAATGTAGAAATGATTGTTGAGGTTTGGCTCAATCTATTTCTGGCTATTCTCAGTTTTAGTTCAGTCTATTTGAGGTGCTATCTTCTTTGTGCCAGCTTAGATTTAATTTCCTATAAACCCATGAGTTCCTTAGGACTGAGAACCAAATGTCTAAATCTATCGCGTATGCTCTAAAGAGAGCGGTCCTTTCTAAATTTGCGGAAGAACCTTAGTCCTATGAGGAGATAAAGGCAGCTGACAGAGAAGGTTAAGGGTTCAATGATATCCCATCCGAGCCAGTCAACAAAGAAGATCATATACCCAAAGGAAGCAATATGTAGTGCTGTGACTCCTATTGCGCCCATTTGATACCACCTTAGAAATTTATCCGCCCTCTCCTCTAGCTGCTTCAGCTCTTGCTAGGCTTGACTCACATAGCTAGCATTCTCAGACCTTTACCGTTCGAGAATACCTATCGCTTACTGGTCCCTTGTCTCATTTCTATAGCATAAATAGCTAAATAGAATAAGCTCTACTTTATGATATTCTATCTCAGCTAGGGAGTAAGCTCAGTTTTAGCAGAATAATTATTCAGCTTGCAATAGTACTCTGCCTGCAGCTTCAAATAGAAAATAGTTAACATTGATTTGGCCTCCCCTAAACTCATTTAGGAATAATTAGCCAAACGATATACACCTTTCTTGTTCTGTATTCCCCTCAATATGATATTGGTTTCTGGGAGCCTCAATAATTTATATTTTACTTAGCCACATTATTGAAATGCGATACATCTCCATTCTCCAAGGAGACAACTTAAATGGACATAGGTTGTTCTTGGTTAAACAAGAAGTTGGAGACTGTTGTATTAGTATCGAAGTCTTTAGGAAACTTAAAGTTGAATTTTTTCAATTACTAAAAATTGGTGAGTTCTTTGAAAGTGGTTTACTCTGTTAGGACTTGTATAATGCCTCGATCATCTTTGATAGGGTAAGCTACGATTTCTAGCTGGTCTGACTTGATGCGCCACTATACTCCTGTTTTGGGAGTCCACGAAGCGAATCTTTGTAATAGTTTCAATCTATTCAGCATCATCATATATTATAAGTCATATAACGAGAATGAAAGCCAAGAATGCAAAAGTAAGAAGCCTTTGGATACGAGGAGGGCAACCGTCTTCTTAACTATCAATCAATCATATTGATAATTTCGATTTTCTTAAGAAATAAGCCAAAAAAATACAAATTTTGACAAGGATGGAGTAACGAGCCAAGACGAATGAATCAGTATTTACTTACAAGAGGCCCAAAAGCACTATGAACCAAAGAAGTAATAACAAGAAGTAAAATATTAGCTTGAAGGATGTGTAGAAATTATACAAACGTGAGAAATCATTAACGAACAACGCACTAACGGAAACACAGGGCATAAGGTAGCAAAGCTCTTTCGGAGGTCTTCTTGGATAATTTTAAAGATACGAGTCCATGTCAAAGCAGGAACTAATTGAAAAGTTGATAAGTCTTGAGCACTTAGCTAATACAATTTTCAAGAAGAATAAATATTTGTAATAGGAATTATAAATGGCGAAGAGAGAAGCGAAATAATGATTAATTTATTGTATCTCACAATATAATACGTTTATTACTTAATTTCATTGTGTTAGTTGTTCAATATATTAATGTAACTATTTTAATAATATTATTGTCTTGATAATTATTGATTATTATGGCTTGAATCAAAAGAAATCTCCGATTTAATCGAAAAACCCTCCTCCTTCTTCTTACTGCTAATATCCACTTCCCATGTTAAACACTGGCTCAGCTTATTCATCAGACTAAATGTTCTTGTTGCTATTCAAAGCTTCCATAAATTAGTCAAAAGCAGTTCCGATAAATCCTTTGGGTTTGTTTGAGCAGTTTAAGCAAAGTGCGTATGCGCAGGGGACGCATTTGAAGTGTTCCTTGCGAATGGATTTGAGGCACCCCGCGCAGAACTCG
>JACCDV010021304.1_pt1 | contig 16660 bp, 7 predicted proteins | sample 7446131 | NCBI WGS metagenome assembly JACCDV01 (sample SAMN15323448, study PRJNA562643) | freshwater metagenome | isolation source: river surface water | place: USA:Blue River Watershed | collected 2017-08-17 | reverse complement strand
AGACCTGTAAATTAAGAAAAAGTATTTCTTCATACACCTTTATTATTATCTTTGGGTTCAAATCATGTCGGATATGTTTCTGAGAAAATTGGAAAATTTGAAAAAGAGATTTTAAAGTAAAAGAAAAAGAACATTTAAATGGAGGAAATATTTGAAGAAAACAATAAAAAAATAGAATAATAAATTTAATAAAAAATAATTTTACAAAGTTTTTAATCAAAAATCGAAGGTCAAGATGTAAGTTATCGTTCTTTTATATTTTCTGTTTTAAATGTAATTTTTAAAGGATTTGTTAGTCTTTTCAATGATTTTGGTTTTTAGCATGGAATTCGTTAAAATTATTAAATGTTTGTTTCTCAATATGATTTTATATGAAAATTATCTTTTTAATTTTATGTTTATTTTAGATTATTTTCAATGCTTTTATTAATCTTTATTTTTTGTTCTTTATCTAAATTCTCTTTAGTTTTTTAATATTAAAATTATACTGTCTTTTTTTATACTTTTTTCTATTAACAGTATTATAGAAAATCATCAATTATTTCTTTATCAGGAAGACATTAAAAAATCATACAAAAATCTGGTCTTTCTTAAGGAGATATTTTTAGCATAAATTTTAGTATATTCGTAAGTAAAATACAATCTTTATAAATATTACTGAATTGCTTTATATAAAGTTTTAAAAGCTCTTCATGAAATTTAATAGCTTTTTTATCATACAAATCTTATAAAGATTTATTTAATCCTAAAGATAAAAGCGAAAGTCCTAAGGAAAATACATCTGACTTATAAGGATCCATTATTGATAAAAAATATGAATCTTTTTACTAAATTGCCTTAACAATTTCAGGGGAAATAAATGTCTCTTAATTTGTTATAAAATTATTAATCAAATTTTAAGGAAAATTTTCACTTTATTTTTACTATAAATTCATCTTATAAATACAATCTTCAAAAACACTGAAAATATGAGGAGAAATTTCCCCAAAGTAAATTTCCTATCTTTATAACAAACAACAGATTGTTATTGATTGGTAAAAAATCTAAATAATTTCATAATAGTTTAAATTTGTTAAAAAAGTCATTTAATTTTTATCAGTCAAAAAACTTATCGGTTTTTCATAAAATTCTCAAAGAATAAATCAATGGGATCCAGAATCTTAATAAGCTATTGATGAGTAGTCATATAATATTAAAATTCCTTTTGTTTTCTAATTTATTCTTTCTTTTACATTTATAAGACTTTATTCAAAACTCTTAAAAGACTTATATCTAATTTCTCTCATGATATATTCCTCTTAAGTCAGAGGATTAAAACAATAAGTTACCTCGCCTATATTGGAACTTTCTTTAGTTGTAAATTTTAATTGTTTTTCTAGAGTAGAAAATCTGTTAAAAGAAGAGTGATTTTATTCTATAAATTACTTTGACATTTTAATATATAAAATGGGAAATTGTTAATGTGACTAATAACTTTAATTAGAGAATAAAGTAAATATACCTTAAGAATATATGATTTTTATTAGAAATTATATAAAGCAGTTGTAATTTAAAGATAAAGAAAATATAGTTGATAAATTTATCAATTTTGATTAAGAAATTCCTAAGCATTTTTAAAATCTAATTTTACCTCATACTTGAATAGAGGATTTTTAATATGATTTTAATTAGATATACTCTTAGCCTATAACGAAACTAAATTCTAGCTAAGGTCATATTGTTAGTATATATTATGGATAGCTGTAAAATAATATAGAAAATGGTTAAGGAATTTTATTCTTTTAGAATGGAACATTTTTTTAAGGAAAATTTTAAAACGGATAAATTTCTTTTGGAAGATTTATAAATACATAAGGGGACATTTTATAAGGAACATGGAAAGAAAACATGTTAATAAACTAAGGGAAAATTATAACTAAGTAATTCATATTAAAAGGAGAGTTTGTTGAAAATAAGCTTCATGGAGATTCTTAGGAAACTTTCATTGGAAATTATCAATATAATGGATAATTCATAAATAATAAAAAACAAGTAAAAGGGAAAATTAATTTATAAAATGGGGATGTATTTGAAGGAGATTTTGAAAATGATAATATTTTAAAGGGAAAAATCTCATTTTCAAATGGGGATAAATTTGAAGGAAATTTCTATGAAAATTTATATGATGGAAAAGGCAAATACACTTTTAAGGATGGATCATATTTTGAAGGTTTTTACTAAATTGGTCAAAGGCATGGAAAAGGTATTCTTTATTTAGCAACAGGAGAGTTTTGAAAATCATCATGGATAATGGAGATAGACTAAACAGAGAAAAAATAAATAAATCAAACTTATTAAGAAAATTAGAATTCTTTTGCTAATAAAATTTCTAAAATGTAAATATTGAAAAAAGAATGGTTTTCTAATGAATAATTAAGAATTGTCAATTTTTTTAATTAATTTTCATTAAAATAACATTAAAGTAAAATCATTCCTTTTTTATAATAAAAATGATAATTCAAATTTTCGTTATTTTTATCTTTAATTTTTCTTTTTAAAAATAATCTATGAAAAAATGCTAAAAAGAACTAATAAAATCATATAAGATTGAATCTAGTGTGATTCCAAAAGTAAGTTAATTATTCATTTACACGAATATATAAAAAAGTTGTTGTTAACCATTTGAATAGATGAAAATAAATGAAATTTGGCATTAAGAAGTAAAACCAGAAATTATTCATTATTATGATTATCAAAGTAATTTGATTAAGTAAATTGTTAAGAAATTAGAATTTTTAATTTATTCAAATTTTAAGGATAACTTATCATATATGAAAATCAGTTAATTAAGAAAGAAAAACATAATTAAATAATTCAATGAAATTAAAGATTTGTAAATACACTTAGACTTAAATGGAATGTAAAAAGAACTTTAAAAAATTAAAAATTTTGAACTGAAAATTTGATAAGAATTTTACTGTGTTTTATGTGATGGAGAAAACTAAGATTATTTTAATCTAAAAACAAAAGAAGTCATTTTATCGTTTTCTTCTTGTGAATTTATCAGTGAGAATTTCATTGATTTTTCTTTTTAATTTTTTCACAGACTAAAGCCAAAGTTGGAATTATTAGCAAGTTTATTGAAAGAATTGAAATTAATTAGTTTCTATTAAGATTGAGAGAATAAATAATATAATGCAAACTAATAAAAAGTTGTTAGAGAATGTTATGAGTCGGTAAAAGATAATACATAAATAATATATTAAGGGTGTTGATAATATTGTTAAAGTTTTAATCTAAATTCTAATGGAGATTTATTAGACGGAGATCCTCAATTTTTCTAATTAATATTAAAAGGGTTAAGAAAATATGAGGAGAATTTTCCTATTTAAAAAGGATAAACAATATTTAGGATTTTAAAAGAAAGAAATCAATAAGAAACAATAAAATAATTAATAGAATAGGAATTTTAGAATTAAAAATATAAGAATAAATAAATTGAGAATTTCATAGAAAATCAGAAAAAATAAAATTCTTTAAATTTTGAATTCGATCCTTCGTAAAAAGAGTTTTTACCTTTTTATAGGAGGAATACTTATTGATTAGAGGAATTTACTACAAGTTTAAAAGAAAAAGGAATAAATTTAGAAATTAATTTTTCCAATAATTAAATAGATAAAAGTTAAGAATTTATTAAGAATTAAACCATGAGATTTTCATAACCAAAAATAAATGAGTTTTCTTATAATAAAAACATATTAGATTATCTTAATAAAATTCATACAGATTTTATTAGGAATTTTCATTAAGTTTCTTATTTATGGGATGATAAGTAATTTTGTATTAAAATTATAAAGTTTATATTTTTAGTTAATTTGCTCTTAGTTTTACTGTTTTTGATTTTATTTATCATTTTGCTATAAAAAGGAAAGTGGATATTTTCCTGGTTTATATCTTCTTATCTCAACCTTTCTTCCCTACTAGTCTATTTCATAGGAAACCTCATAATCATTGGATTTTGCTTTACTAATGTTTTAATAATTCTCTTTGTCAATTTTTATGTATTTTTTATCTTATGTGATTGTTTATTAGGCATTTTCTTCTAATTTTTACCTTAATTGAATTTCTTATTCTTTTTATTATATCTCCCATGGAATATTTGATTGATCAATAAAACTCATAATTTAATCACAACACATTCAACTCTCGTCATCAAACTATAACATTAGTTTTAATGATTAAATGAATACAAAATCTTATTTAAATTTATTTTCAAGAATTATAAAACAGTTGTTTAAAAATTCTAAATCAATTTCTCCATTTTCCATGAATAATTACTCCATTCTTGTTTATGTTGAAATTTCTAAAAGTAAAACACCTAATGCAAAGATATCATTTTTTCTCTTATCAAAAGTAATGTTTGAATCATTTGTTTATATTTTTCTATATAAGGATGGACTCATATATAAACCTTGATTTCTTTACTACAAATTATCAAATTGTTATCAATCGAACTAAATACTCACTTTATAGGAATCTAATAAGAAAAATCAATTTTTCAAAGGACAAAATCCAACGAAAGAAGGCCTGATATTTCCATGAGCTAAATCATTTGTATGCAACAAATGTAAACCTTACAACAGATCATCTCTGCAGGTCTTTAATTGCTATATACTAAACCATGCCCCATTGTTTTTCATTTCATGAATTTTCTATTAAAGATCAACATCAGGGAATTCAAAATACATGCTAAGTACATACTAAGTAGAACAAAGAGATTTTTTAATAATACAGTCGTATCCTTTGAGATTTTAAATAAATTCGGAATTAAGAATTTCTCAAAGTTTACACTTGAAAATAATTCTTTTTGCTTCTTATAGAGAATTAACAACATGTTCAACTTATATTACTTTTTCATGTAAATTCTCAATATCTTGTAAAAGAGTAACTTTGCCAAATCTTTTATCCTGATATGGTCCTAAGACTTTATACTAAGAAAAACTATTCCATCAAGAGTTAAGTTCTTCTTAAGAAACTTCAAAGTCGTTACTATGATCAATTTTCCAAGTCATTTATAACGAATAAATTATTTAAATTTATTATACGTTTTTATTTAAAATAAATATAAATAGTTTTATAAATATTAATATCTTAGATAAAATTATTAGTTATTTAATATTTCATAATATTATACAATAAATTATATTTATTTAAACAATTATTAATATAAAAAATATAACTTTAATTTTGAATGAATTCCTTAATAAAACTATTTAAATTCTAAAATCTTAGCAAAATTTCATCTTTTTATTATTTTCATATTATTATATTTTCTCACTATAAAAAAGCCACATAAGGGAATCGAACCCCTGACCTTTTGTTTACGAAACAACTGCTCTACCCCTAAGCTAAAATGGCATTTCAAAATTATTTTCGTTTTTTTATAATGAGCTAATGACAGAGTGAGGGAATTTTAAGAAGAAATAAAGAGAAAGTAAACAAATGAGTTAGTTGGGGATAAGCTTAAACATGATTAATGGGAACAGGTCTGGAGTATAAAGAGAACATTGACTCTAAAGAAAGCTCCTTTTCATTTTGAGACTCTTTATCACATGATTGAATTTCTTTAGAAAACAAAATCTAAACTCCAATTAAAGAAGAAGAGAGATAATTAAAAGAAGAAAATTTATAATTTTCAGATATGTTTGTTTAAGATTCAAATTTAAACACGATTGTTATCCCAAGCACACATAATTTTGATTTTCAAGAATAATAAAATCCTATAAAAAATACTGAAATTTAGTTACCTTAATTCACAGATAGAAATTAAAGGTGTTCTTTAAAGAATGTTACCAGTCCCAGTTAGGATAGAATGGAGCGAATGAGTAAATATATAAGAAATTCTATTGGAAATAAAACTTAATAAGTTATGCTAGTCTAAAATAAAGAAGAAGTTTAATAAAGTAAACCAATTGAAAGCATATTGCAGAGTAGTAATATTGGACTTTTATTAGATCCAAATGCAACAGGAAATGATATTTTTGGTTGTTTGAGAAAGATATAAGAAGAAATCGCTTGTTTGTAAAGCGATGAATAAAAAATAGAAACTAAAGAAAAAACACCTAAAAAGGAAAGTGCTAAAAAAAGCAATATTTTAGTTGCTTCTGAAAAAGGTAAAGAAATACTGAAATCAATCACATAAGAATAGAAGTTTTTTGATAATGATAAAATTGAATTTGTTGAAGAAGAGATTTCATTAGGAAGTTCTTTATAGAGAAAAATAGATCAAATGTTTTAGGAAATTAAGCAAGAAATCAAAGACTATGATTTACATGTAATGAGAATAGAGGAAGAAGTTTTGCTATAAGAAGAATAGCTCTGTTTTTCCTCAATATAAAAATACATGGCTTGAAAATTTCTTTGTTATAAGATAAACTAAGAAACAAAAATGCTTCATAAGAAAATATTAATGATATTAATCAACTCTTTATCTGATATAAGAAAAATACAGGAAAATCATAAATCTAAAAAACAGAAGAACAAATTAGAAATCGAAATTCATAAAATTCTTTTGTGCAAAATTTCAGGCTTAAAACTTTTAAATGTTTATTATTTGCCAAAGTCTAAAATTTAAGAAATATTTTTCAAATATGACTCTGTTTTAACTTTGATTTTTCACTAAGATTTACAACAACAGAGAACTGTAAAGATAAAATGTATTTTAGATGAAGCTTAATTTAAATCTATAAAAATGGAAGAAGATTAAGAAGAAGAGGGAAATATGTTATGTGACATGATAATGAAAGATTTTTAAAAGAATACATAAATAGGAGAGAATAGTCTTTTAGAAAATATAAAATAAATAACTGAAGTTTATTATAAGTATTCTTAAGCAATTTTACCATGGGTTTAAAACTTTAGCAAAACTCAGCTTTTGAACATTCGAATTGATAAAAATGGAAAAATTTAATGCGAGATTCGATTACCAAAAATACCTTTTATCATAGCAGAGTTTAATCTAGAAAAAGACGAAAAAGTTCATTGGAATTTAACATTAAAAGTTCATTGCCTGAATAACCAAAGTCATTCTTTATTACAGGAATTATGAAAGCAAGTAAGATCGGATTTAGTAGAGGCAGTAACAACATAGCCAGCCGGAAGTAATATCAAAGATAAAATTCATACAATAGCGAATTACATAAAAGAAATTGATTATTAATAAGTCAAGTGTAAAACTAAATAAAATGAAATAGCATTAATGGATAGAAATTTTTCACCTTTCGAATATAATTAATGAAAAAATAAATATTTTTATTTTTATAATTTTATATTTTTAAATTAAATCAATTAATGAAAAGAAAGAAGAAATATTTAACAATAGAAATATATTTTGAGAGAATAAAACTTATGAAATAAAAAGGTAATAATTTTATAATTTTTATTTAAGAGCAATTATAATACTTTCATATGCTCTTAATACTTCTTATATCGTTTATTGCGATGTTAATAAATGCTGTTATATTATCTATTGTCCTTATAAAAACTCACTATTCATAATATGTGTTACTATTTAACTAAAAAACTATACCTATAAAGATGTCAGTGTTTTAGAACTAATTAATTTGTTAAGATTTTATAAACTGTTAATGGTGTTTTATTGGGTTTAAATATTTGTAATCAAGTTTGGTATTGTTGATAAAGCTTACTCATAAAACTCATTAATAATTTAAACTTGGTTTTGATTATAAGACTACATTGGTTTTGGCATAGGGGGTTTATTAGGCTATATTGGAGCGCTTGGCGTAGGTGCTAAAACAGGTGGTTTAATTGGTGGCTATGAAGCTGGTTATTAAACTTAAGCACTTTAAACAGGCAATTAAGGAACTGGTGGTTTTGGAGGTTATTTAATTTCGGTAATTTTACTCTGTTTTGGAGCATTTATATTTTAACTTTAAAAACTACCAATAGATTTGTCTAATATGTTTTCCTAAGGTAAACTTTTATTAATAATTGTTGGTGGTTTTGGCTATAAACTCTTTGGAGAATTAGTTTATAAATTATTAGTTTTTACTTAAGTAATTTTAGCTTCAAATTAATTCAGTTTTTATTACTAAACTTCTTATTTGATGTTTTTTTACTATTTTTTCATTACCGGAAATTTGAACTAACTTTTCTATTAAACAAATAAGCTGTTTTAATCTAATAAATGTTTATAGAAAATCTATATTTTTAAAAGATTATTCTTTATTTATTCATCGTTTAAATCTCCAATTTAACTTAATAGTTTATAAGCAGACTCAATCATACCTTAATCTAACATTATATTAGTGAATTTTAATAAAATCTTAGTCATTTCTCCTTTTATTTTGTTTTTGGTCTTTAAATTCAAAAATATCAATTTTATGAACATTTTTAATTATTCTTAAATATTATTATTTGATAATATTTCTTATTATAAATAATCCTTATATTCTTAATACTGATTTAAAAATAGTTTAATTTTATATACAATATTTTCTTATTAATTTTCCTATAATCTTTAAATAAGTAAATTCTATAATTATTTTTATTAATCTTAATTCTTTATATGATTTTAAATGAAAAATAAAATTTCTTTCCATTCTTATAAATCGTAATTTTAGATAATTTCTTTATAATTCTTTTAAGCTAAAGGCTGTATAAAATTAACAACAAATTCCTAAGTGTTTTAATCTTATAGTTTAGATATTATATATTCTATAAGCTTTTAGCTGTCTTAATTATGGCTCTTTGCTATTAAGAAAGCCTCTTATATTCTGTTAACCTATAAACATAGGTCAATTGCACCTTAAATGTTGTTAATTAAAATATTCTGTTTTATTAATAATTCCAACCCAGTGTTCCAATTGGTATTTATTTTTATTATCTTTTATTCATAATTCTCTGTATTATAATTATTATCTTTTTCTTCTTCTTTAATGTCTTATTATTCTCTTAAATTGTTAAAGAAATCTTGGGCTTCATTTTCCTAAGCTTCGCTTAATAATTCTTTATTTACTTAAATGTTAGATATTCGTTAATCATAGTCTAAACCTGTTGTATTTTTTGTTTATTCCAATATTTCCTCTTATTATAACCCCAAAAGAGATAATTTTGTTGACGGATTTTAATCTAAGTGATTTATAAAGGAGATAATTTCATTATCAAAATCTAATCCTTTTATTATTGATAAAGCTTCATTTGGATTCTTCATAATTTCTTCTAAAACTTTAAGTTCTTTACCAAAGCTAATTTGTCTTTAAGAAAACATCTCAAAAGCTGAATTCATCAAATTTAAATTTCCTGTTTTGCTCTTTGAATTTAAATTTGCACAACATAAAATTCTACCACTGGGAGTTGATGAAACAAAGAAATCTTCATTCTTGGAATATTAAGAAGAGTTTTATATTTTTTCTTAAAATTCTTTAGTGTTTTCAGTATGAATACTAAATACTTCATCTTAGTTAATTATCGCATAAGAATTATTAATATTTGGAATAGAAAGTCCTTAGTAAATTTATGAAGAAATTTCAAACGTCTTTTTAATACAGCTGTTTGCATAATCATATAAAATTAACTGATTTTATCTATTGCAACAAATTATAGTGTTTTATTAATCGATGTTCCATTCAATATAAAATACAGAACCAACATTTTGTATTTTCTTTATTGCTTCTTTAGCTTATTTTAAATCCCATATTTATACACCAGACATAGAATTATCAAAAGCAACAGCAATTTAGGTTGGAGAATTCGAATTCCAACATAAGGAAATTTATCTTTAATTTTCGTTTTCTTTTTAATCGCTAAAACTTAGAATAGTTTTCTTTATCTTTAAATCTATAATATTTACTTTTCCATTATCTTAGGAACAAGCTAAAATATGTTAAACAGTTTTACCTTTATTCCAAACAACAGAAGTTATATTTGATGGTATTTAAGGAGTAAATAGGCAAAACGTATCTGGTTAATCATATCCAGTGTTAAAATCGATTATATAAAGCTCATTTCCTCCGATTGCTAAAAGGTTTTCATTATGAGGATTTTATTACATACAATTTATTTATGAGTTTTCATATAATTAAAAGGAGAATAACACAGAGTCGTTTTCATTTTATTCATATTCAAAATTCTCTTTGAATTTCGATACATCAATTCCCATTAAGCAACCATCTTCAGTTCCTATTAATAAGATTCCCTCTTTATATTTACTATTTTCTTTCCACGTCATTGTTGTTATTTTTGGCTCTATAGTTTACGAAGCAAGTTTTTTATAAGGATTGGTTTAGTCCAGTGGGTTCAACTAAACTATACATATTTCCTATTCGAAACTGTTATTAAAACACATAGCAGCTTGTAGTACATGATTTTTCTACTAAGAAAAACTAACATTTTTTGTTTATTAAATCTCTATTAACATTTATAAATTTTATATAAATTTAATATAAAACTATTGAATTTTTCGATTATTATAGAGTTAATAATTTGGTTAAAGTTAGTTTATATTTGGATTAATTATGAATAAACTTACATAAGGTTAGATAATATAAAAAAAATAATAAAGATATTAGTTATAATATTACGTTCAAATAGAATATTAGAGTAATTAAGCTTATATGACAATCCTTATCGAATAAATATATATTTATTTAACTATAACAATCACATAAAAAATTTTAAAATAACATCTTAATATATTTAACTTTATTTTTTATATTGGCTAATATCATAAAGAAAATTAATTTTCTATAATTTAATTTTTATATTAATAATGCAAAATCAATATGAAGAACATTAATTAATATTATGACTTCCTGAAGATATTGCTATTAAAATTAGAGAACAAATAGAATAAAATAAAGAATAAATAGATGTCACTGATTAAATAGAACTAGAGCCATTCATAGATAAATAAGGTGATGAAAAAATTAACAAATTTTGATTTAAATTCGGAGACTTTGAAAGTTTCGGTACTTTAATGGATTTACCTTGTGTAATAGAATCTCATAAAACAATCGATGATATTAATTTTTATAAAAGTCAAAACATTTCATAAATGATTTATATTCATCCTAATAAAGAAAGAAATTTTGAAGATTTAAAAAATAATACAGAAATTGCAAAGAAAATAATTGATTAAGAAAATGGAAATAAAATTAAATATTTAGCCAGAGATGGACTGACGCCTCCAACAAAAGACATAAGAAATTGATATTTCTGAAAAGAATTCCCTATAACAAAAGAGCAAATTTAATAAGTTGAAGAAGATATGGTTTAGGTTTTAAGAACATTTTAAGATAAAAATGAAAGTTGCTAATAGGATGAAGAGATTTTTAATGAAGAATAAATTTAATAATATTTTATAAATGTAATTTTAGGAGAAAATAATGAAATAGTAAGATAAATAGTGTTACTGAATGTAGTTCTTAGGATTTATAATTTCTATTTAGCATTTAAGATCCGAAAATTATATTATTTTTTCTTCAATTATCTAAATAATATAATAAACATTAAAAAGAAATATTTTCCTTTAAAAACATCAAATAAAGTTATTAATAGTTATTGTATTAAATTCATTAATTTTAATAATAATAAATTGATTAGAATTAAATTATACATGGAATGAATATTCCAGATTTAAAAATCTTAGAATGTGTGGATATTAGTAATAAAGAATTGGCAATGAGTTGATTATTATTAAAACATCTATTTATAGGTTGTTAATACTAAGCTTTAGATACTCTTTTTTTAGATATAAAAATATTTGAAAATAGAAAGTCTTTTTTATTAATGATTGAGATTTTAGCTTAAAATTAGTATTTTTAATATAATTAATGTTTTAATTAACAATAATTTCCTTAATACTTCTAAACAATTAAATTTCATACAATATCATAAATATTTTTATCATTAATATAATTTAATTTATTTTAACAGTAATATAATAAGTTTTAAAGATTAAGATAAGAAATAACTATAATTATTAAATATAAAGAAATTTAGTAAAATGAAAATTTTTATTAATGAAGAATTCTATTATTCTTTATAAAATAATAAAGAATATTTTAATTTATTATAAAATAATAAAATTGATGATATTAAAACATTCATAAAAGAATAATTGCTAATATAAAAGAAATAAGTATTTGAATAATAACTACTAATATGTAATATTGATTAAATATTTATCAGCTAAAGTTTATATTTTTACTTATAAGAAAATTAAATAACCCAAATTAATATAAGATAATTTGAAATAAATGCAATAGACAAATAAAAACAAAATATTAAATGATATTTAATTAAAAGAAATTTCTTCTTATTTTATTATTATAATAAGATTAAAAATAAAAAAGATTTTTAAATTTGATATAAAAATGTTAAAAGAAAATAAGTTATGAAAAAATGTAAATAATTAAATAATAAAAAGGCAAATAGTATTAGTATTTCATAAATATCATTATCTAATTATAAAGTTAATAAAAATAACTCAAATAACTAAAACAATAAAGAAAGTAGCTATAATATTATAAAAAGCTTTAATGCTATAGATATTTCTTTAAATTCTCTAAATTAAACAATTAGCTGAAAAAGAAGCTAAATTTATAACATTTATTCTGGTAATAAAACAAAAATTAAAAAGTAAATTTACTATAAAAATAATCAAGTTTAGACAGAAATCTATTCAAATCTTTAAATTGACTGCTAAAAAGACCTTTTATCGAAATAAGAGTCTTCTTGGTTTGATTAATAAAATATGCTGAAATATGACTAAAGGCCATCGTCGACAGAACATATGAATAAATGAAATAAAGATTTGATATAAAATAATATTCATAAAAAAGATCATTTATAATTATAGTTTGATCTTAAAATTTTAGAAGAAAAAGTACTTGAGGAATAATCCGTAAAATAAGAATAGAAATAATAAAAATTAAACAAATCTATGGACTAAAAAAGAGAAAAAGAAACCTCTTTTTTTAAGAAAAAATAGCTAAACTCAAAAAACAGCTTTGATTTTACGAAATTAAAAATAGAATTATAAAAATAAAGAAAAAATGTTTAATAAAAAACAACAAAATAAATTTAATAAAATTTTATAAAAACTAAAGAGTGAATAAATGTTAACCATAAAAGAGATTAAAGCTAAATAAAGTTAACAAATAGTTAAAATGATAAAAATGAATAATAATATTGTTCGCAGTTTTTAAGAAAATAAATAAATAAGGAAATTAATGCATTTTTTTAAGAAATTAATTAATAAAAAATTTCAAATAAAAAAATCGTTGAAAATATAAAAGATTAAATAATATTTTTAATAAAAAGTTTTTCTTAAGATATTATTGATATTTAAGAATATGGAAGTTTTTTATATAATTTAGATATTATATAATCAGATATTGATTTAGTGGTTATTGTAATTGATGAAATTAACTTAGAATTATTTCTTAAATTAATATATGATAATTTAAAAGAGAATAGTTAAATTATGAATTTATAAATATTATTAACTGCAAGATAGCCAATAGTTAAATTTATATATAAATAACTAAGCTTTTAATAGCAAATTGACATAATTGTAAAAAATAAAGAATAATTCCAATAATTACATAATTAAAATATATATTTATAATAGTGTTTTTACTAAAATAAAGAATATTAAAAAGAATTGATATTGATAAAAACTATTCTATATAAGAATAACTTAATTAATGGATATTTAGGTACATTAAATTCATATGGATTGTATATTTTATATTTAGGTTTTAAGATAATTTAAGAAAGAAACAAATCATAAAAACTCTAAGTTATTGATTTTTTCAATTTTTTAACAAATTAATTTAACTATAAAAAACATATAATTGATATAAGCCATAAACACGGCCCAATAATAAATAAATTAAAAGAAATTCAAGATTAATTAATAATAATAAATCCAACATAAGAATAATAAAACATAGCGTAAGGAATAAGTTAATTCTAAAAAGTAGTTGAATATAGTAGATAAGTATTAGAGAATATTAAAATAAACTCTTTACAAATAATAATAAAAAAAGATATAAATCAATATAGTAAATTAAAAGAAATATTTTTAATTTAATAATTATTATAAATTCTATTTTTATAAAAACAATCCTTATACTTTTTTTATCCAATCTGACTCAATAGTTTCGTTCTTATTCTAATAAAGATCTACGAAATTCCTTTAAGACAATCCGATTTGAATTTCTTCAAAATTAAATAAAAAATGCTTATTTGAGTCACATACGACTCTTGCTGGAGTATCATGCTAATTAATCTTTACAATTACTTTAATTACATCTCTTTTATTTAATATTATATTTCATAAATTGCATGCTATTGGATTTATAAAATTTAGAGAAATTGATTTGTTCGTAGCATATATTAAAGCTCCACCAGTTGATTTATTATAAGCTGATGAACCTTGTTAAGTAGAAATTATAATCCCATCAGCTCAAACATCACATAAGAAATTATCATTTATTTTCATAAAAATGTGCAAAGGATAAAACCCAGACCTTTCAATAACAACTTCATTAATTGCAAAAAGCTTGTTATCTTTATCATTATTTCTTTAGGCATATAAAACAGGGATTCTTTATAATTCATAGCCCTAGTATTTTCCCTATTTCACTCATTATATTTTCATCAAAATTTTCACTAAGTCTTATTTATTAAATTTACATAAAAATCCAACATTTCCAAAATTAAAAGAAAAGATTTTTTTCTTAAAACCTAAATTTGTCAATTCTTTTATTAAATATAGCAATGTTCCATCACCTCCACAAGTGAATATAAAATCAATTAATTTTCCTTCCTCTTTTTTAATTATTTTTATTTTCATAAAATCAAAGGATTATTCTAATAATATCTTCTAAAACTCATAATTTTGATGTAAATAAATTTGAAAATTTTAATTAAATTTATCAGAATATTCTTATATGTTTTATTTTCTTAATTCATCAATTACTTATTAGATAAGACTGGGTTGGACATATAATAAAATACCAATCTGTTCTTCGTTCATGATTAAATATAAAAATACAAAATTAAATTTTATCTTAATATAATAAATCTGGTTTTAATAATTGGACTATATTGATTTTGTAAACAATATCAATTAGATTACATATATTTACTAATACATATATATTATTTCGATTTTTAAAATATTAAAATCAAGCAACAAACAAAATATTAAAAAATGATTAATTTAACTAATGAATTCAATTAAAATAAAATATTAATTTTATATAAATTTATTTAAAAAAATTATTGATTTTCTGTTTCTTTTAATATTCTCTGTAATCTGACTAAACCTTAACTCTTCAATCAATTGTATTTTCTTTATAAAAATCAATTTTTTATTCTGTTTGCAATCATTCAACTTATATATTCCAGTTTAAGTATTTTAAAGTATTAATTTCTGCAGCAGTTGATTTCAACAAATTTTAAAGATTTTATAAATCAATTTTTTATTTGTTTATGAATTCTGATTGTTTATCAAAATTACTTTATTTTAACTCTGTTTAAAGACTTTAAGCATAATCTATGTTTTATTATATAATTAAATCGCTCTTTATCATTCTTTCATTATATATTAAATATCTTTGTTAATGTTCCTAAATTATTTAAATTTGATCGTAATAATCTATATTATTCTTTTATATTAATCTCAATCTTTAACTTTACTAAATATCAATTACTTTTTACTATAGCTTATAATTTCACTCTCTTTCAACTTATAATACATTCTAAAGCTAATCTAATCATTTTTTATAGGTTTTTAATGTATTCTATTTATGTTAATAATTCTTACACTCATTTTATAATCTTTAAAATAATAATCTAATTAACAGTTATTCCTTGTCTTAATTTTTAACACTCTGAATTTTAATTAAATAAAGTAAGTTTAAATCATTATTTTATTAATAAATATTAGAATATTATGAATTTATTGCTTTTAGATTATTAAGTAATTTATTATATCAATAAATATACAACTGTTTTTATATTATTTTATCATTTATTTAAGAATTTATTTTTTATTAAGTTTTATTAAGCCTTTATACATCATCTTCTATCTCTATTATTTATTCATTTATTTTTTCTATATGTTTTTCAATTAATAAATTATCTCTGCTAATTTCAAGACCTTTATTTTTTACTTCATCAAACTCTTCCTTTGTAATATTATATTATAATTAAACATTAGTTAAATCTTAATCATAAATAACCTTTTGTTATAAACTTAGTTATAAATCATTTTTAGCTTAATTTATCATGATTTTCAATTATTCTTTTTAGTTAATTAACTCTATTCTTTGATTTTTAACAATTTTAAAAGAGAAATAAATATTATTCATTACAGATTTTAAATTCATCTAAATTCCATTTTAATCTTAAATTATGCTTTAAATTCAATTTATTTCTTGCTTTATTTGTTCTAGTTTATTTTTCTAAAAATTAACTTATTATTAAGATAAATTAAGCTATTTCTTATAACTAATTATTTATTCTTTTTTTTATAAATATTATTTTCTGCATTATTAAATTTTCTATTCTAATTATATAGCCTTATCTCTTATTTACTAACATAATTCTAATATTTAATTGCTATTTTTATTATAAGTAACTTTTT
>JACCDV010877400.1_pt1 | contig 16662 bp, 16 predicted proteins | sample 7446131 | NCBI WGS metagenome assembly JACCDV01 (sample SAMN15323448, study PRJNA562643) | freshwater metagenome | isolation source: river surface water | place: USA:Blue River Watershed | collected 2017-08-17 | reverse complement strand
GTTAAAGTTACATGGCATGGAAGGGGTCTATGCAAAAAGATTTTCCGAGCCCGCGAAAGAATTTGCTCAAATTTCTGCATTGGCAAATATTATTAGCATAATACCTCGCTATTTACTGGAGGCGGTGGCCTTTGGTGGAATGACGTTAATTATTAGTTATTTAATGATGCAAAAAGGTGACTTATCATCAGCTCTACCATTTGTTGTTTTGTTTGTTTTTGCTGGATATCGGCTAATGCCAGCCTTGCAGCAAATTTATGCAAGCTTTTCCCAGTTGAGATTTGTTAATCCTACTATTGAATTAATTAGTACATATGTGAACGATGGTTTAAGTCAAAAATTCAACAAATATCATGAAGAGATCATATTTGAAGATTCTATTTCTCTTTCTAAAGTCAAGTTTAGTTATCCTGAATCCCAAGTTGTTCTTTTTAAAAATCTAGATTGTAATTTTAAAAAAAATAGAATTACAGGAATAGTTGGCGCAACTGGAAGTGGTAAGTCTACAGTAGTGGATTTAATTATGGGTTTATTAATGCCAAATGAAGGTCAGCTTCTCGTAGATGGTCACTTAATTTGTTCTGACAAGTTAAGATCATGGCAGAATAAAATAGGGTATGTTCCACAGCAAATTTATTTGTCTGATGACAGTATTGCTGCAAACATAGCATTTGGGGTGCCAAATTCCGAGTTCGATTTTGATAGGATTAAGCGAGTTGCAGAAATTGCAAATTTGCATAATTTTGTTATGAGCGAGTTACCCTATGGTTACCAAACAAAAGTAGGGGAGAGAGGGGTTCGTCTTTCTGGCGGTCAACGTCAGCGAATAGGCATAGCTCGAGCATTGTATCGTCAGCCCGAATTATTAATACTGGATGAGGCCACAAGTGCATTGGATAATGTGACTGAGTTGGATGTTATGGATGCCATTTCAAAACTCAGTGGGCAGATAACTATTATTATGATTGCGCATCGATTGAGTACTGTTCGCAAGTGCGATGAGTTGTTCATATTGAGTGCTGGAAACATAGTTGGAGTGGGTAGCTACGATGAGTTAATTCAAAACAACAAACTTTTTCAAAATTTAGTGTTTGCAAGTGATGCGGATAGATTTAATAAGGGGAATTAATTGTTAAAAAATGATTGCTATGTTATTGCTGAGGCAGGCTTAAATCATAATGGGTCTGTTGAAATTGCTAAAAGATTAATTGATGTTGCTGCAATTTCTGGTGTGGATGCAGTTAAGTTTCAAAAAAGAACTGTAGATAACCTTGCTATAGGTGAAGTTTTGAACGCTGAGGATTCTCGTTTTCCAGAGTTTGGTAAAACTTATCGAGAAATAAGAGAGCATTTAGAGTTCAACGAAATTGAGTATTTGGATATTAAAAATTATGCACTCTCTAAAGGTTTAGATTTTATAGTTACTGCATTTGATGAATCGGCGGTAGATTTTTTGAGTGAAATTGGCGTCACTGCTTTTAAGTTGGCAAGTCACAGCCTCACAAATTTAGGTCTTTTAAACTACATATCAAAAAAACCTATTCCCGTAGTTTTATCAACGGGTATGTCTGATTTAGATGAGGTTGATAGGGCGGTAAAAATTTTGACAGATCAAGGTTCTGAGCTATACCTTTTGCACTGTGTTTCTGCATACCCAACTCCATTAGAGCAATGTAATTTATCAATGATGGATGTTTTGAGTGCCCGCTATAAGTTGCCTGTAGGCTACTCTGGCCATGAAATTGGTTATTTGCCAACATTATTGGCAGTTGCAAGAGGGGCAAGACTTGTGGAGCGCCATTTTACGTTAGATAAAAATATGGTTGGCTTTGATCACAAGATTTCTCTTGAGCCCCATGAATTAATTTCAATGGTTAAAGAAATAAGGACTATTCCTAAAATTATTGGCTCCGGAGACAAGGTTGTTTCTGAAAGTGAGTGGATCACACGACGCAAGTATCACGTTTCTATGGCATCGTCAGTGAAAATATCTAAGGGTGATATTTTGGCTGAGAGTATGGTGACTTATAGAAATCCTGGAACAGGTATACCGCCCAAAAATGCTCATCTTATTTTGGGTAAGGTGGCTTTGACAGATATACCGGCAGATAATTTACTTACCATGGATATGTTTAACTAGAAAATTATTTTATGCCACTAGTTTCAATAATTATTCGCACAAAAAATGAGGAGCGTTGGCTTGGCCATTGTCTCTCTATGATTTACCAACAAGATTGTAAAGATTTTGAAGTTATTTTAGTTGATAATAATAGTACAGATGCCACGCTCAATATTGCTAAAAGATTTCCAATCTCAAAGAAAATTAATGTTGATGTTTTTTTGCCAGGAAAAGCCTTAAATGATGGTATTAGGTTATCGAGTGGAAAGTTCATAGTATGTTTGTCGGCACACTGCGTGCCTCAATCCTCAAAATGGTTATCCTTCCTTTTGAGTAATTTTTTGGACAATGAAAAGGTGGCTGGAGTTTATGGTAGACAGCTTCCCGTTAGTTTTACAGACCCCATAGACAAAAGAGATTTAATGATTGTTTTTGGTCAGGATAAAAGAATTCAGGTAAAGGATTATTTTTTTCATAACGCCAACAGTATGTTAAGGCGTGACCTTTGGGATATGTACCCATTTGATGAAAATGTATCAAATATAGAAGATCGGGTTTGGGGCAAACAAATTATTGATGCGGGTTATCAAATTGTTTATGAGCCAGATGCAGCCGTATTTCATCATCATGGATTGCATCAGGGTAATGCCTTAAAAAGAGCTCATGGAGTTGTTTCGATTATTGAGCGGGTTGATGAAGCTTTCATGAATCATTTGCCTGAATCCATGAAGCCAGAAAATGTAAATATTGTTGCAGTCGTGCCAGTGGCTGATGAAATAATACCTGGGAGCGTGGAAGAGAATAATTTTTTAAATTTAGTTAACACTCTCGCTCAATCAAAATATATTAAAAGTATTTACGTGGCATCTTCAAAAAAATACACTGCTACTAGTAATATTAATTGGATTGATCGGCGTAGCATCGAGGACGTTGAAAATATTGGCTTAGATGCTTTGATAAAAGAGTGTCTTGGGATCATTGAGGCTGGTAACTGCTACCCTGATTCATTGTTGTATGTTAACTATGACTATGTTTGTAGGCCTGATGGTGTTTTTGATCAAATGATTTATGAGGCTCAGTATAAGGGGTTCGACACTATATTCCCTGCATATGTTGATTTTGGCCACTACTGGTTTAAGGATGAAAATGGAGAGTTTCGACAAACAGATGCATCTATGCAAAGTCGAGATAAGAGGCATCCAGTTTACAGAGCCCTTTATGGGCTTGGCTGTTTGACATCTTCAGTAGTTATTAGGAGGGGCGAACTTGTTGGCGGGAAAATAGGGATTTTACCGCTGGATAGTATGAAGCATACGCTCAGAATTTCTGATGTTAATGATTTAACTGATGAAATAGTTATTCGGCATAAGGATGGCAACCGCAAATGAATATTTTAGCTGTGACTCTTGCAAGGGGAGGGTCAAAATCTGTGCCCCTCAAAAATATACGATCTCTAAATGGCCTTCCTTTGATAGCGTACACAATTGCTGAGGCAAACAAAAGTCGCTATATTACTCGTTACATTGTTTCAACTGACGATCCTCGTATACGTGATGTTGCGGTTAGTTGTGGTGCGGAGGTGCCATTTTTGCGGCCGCCAGAATTGTCTACAGATATTGCAAGTTCTGTTGTTGCATTACAACACGCTGTGTCTTGGGTGGAGGCAGAGGAGTCCGTTAAATATGATTATGTCGTAGAGTTGATGGCTACTAATCCTTTGAAAAAAGTGGAGGATATTGATGCATGCATTGAAAAAATCATAGCATCTGGAGCTGATTCAGTCATTGCAGTTCACAAGCTTGAGGATCACCATCCTGAAAGAATTAAGAAAATAGTAAATGATCATATTGTAGATTTTTGTTTGCCAGAAAAACGAGAGTCTCGAAGACAAGATTTAAAACCAGAAGCGTATATTAGAAGCGGCGCAATATATGCCTTGACGCGTGATCATCTGATGGTGGATGGCTGCCGATATGGGTCAAGTAATAGTCGCCCCTATATTTTGCCTTCTAATCGTGCGGTGAATGTAGATACCGAGATTGATTTTTATTTGGCGGAAGAAATTATTCGAAGGAATCTTGTGATTGAAACAGATAAAACTAACTAATCATGACTCGTAGAAAAGTTCTTGTCATTACTCCTGTGAAGCATATAGATGGAGTTGTAAATTTACTCGAGTCTATTGGTGATGTTACATATATGGATGATCCATTACCTTCTGAGGTACTTTCATGTATATCTCAGTATGATGCGGTGTATACAAATCCCAATAAATCACGTGTATATATAGGTGATGATTTAATTAGTCACGCTACTAATCTAAAGGTAATTTGCACAGCGTCAACAGGGTTGAATCACATTGATTTGGAATCCGCAAACAAAAAGAATATAGCGATAATATCTTTAACTGAAGAGAGGGCTGTTATCGAAAAAATTAGCTCTACCGCAGAATTGGCATTTACATTAACAATGGCAAGTTTAAGAAATATTGTTAATGCAAATAATTCTGTTGTTAATGACGAGTGGGACTATACAAAATATATTGGTAGACAGGTTAGCGCTTTGACTGTTGGAGTGCTTGGCTATGGTCGACTTGGTCTTATGTATGCAAGGTATGCAAAGTCCTTTGGTGCGAGAGTCATTGTGTATGACCCTTATAAATTAATTGAAGACGAAGGGATTACTCAAGTTAATAATTTGAATGAATTGATATCGGTGTCAGATGTTATTTCCATGCATGTCCACGTCACTCCGGAAACCAAAAAAATGATCAACCGACAAGTCTTTTCTGTTATGAAAAGTGATGTTCTTTTAATTAATACATCACGTGGAGACATAATTGATGAGGTGGCTTTGGTAGATTTCTTGAAAAGTAATCCTCAAGCAAGGGCCGGGGTTGATGTGCTTGCTGATGAGATTCGCAATCGTGGTGGAAGCCCTCTTTTAAAGTTTGCAAAATCTAGTAATCAAGTAATTATTACGCCACACATAGGCGGCATGACTAAAGAGGCGCAAGAAATTGCATATGGTCATGTGGCATCTTTGCTTAAACAATTTTTTATTAATTATCGTTAATTACATTTTTAAGGATTTTCGTGTTCTCTAATTCATCTATTTTAGTGACTGGCGGCACTGGATCGTTTGGGCATAAATTTGCTTCAATGACGTTGAAAAAATTTAATCCTAAGAGATTGATTATTTTTTCTCGGGACGAAATGAAGCAATGGGAAATGGCCAAATTATTTCAAAATGATCAACGAGTTCGTTTTTTCATTGGAGATGTTAGAGATAAGGACCGACTACACCGAGCCTTACATGGCGTTGACTATGTTGTTCATGCGGCAGCTACCAAAATTGTTCCTACTGCGGAATATAATCCGTTTGAATGTGTTAAGACCAACATTATTGGCGCCATGAATTTGATTGATGCATGTATTGATCAATCAATTAAAAGAGTTGTTGCCTTATCAACAGATAAGGCAAGTAGCCCTATAAATTTGTATGGGGCGACAAAGTTGGCCTCAGATAAGCTTTTCATAGCGGCAAATTCTTATGTTGGCGGTTGCGATACAAGGTTTTCAGTTGTTCGTTATGGAAATGTAATGGGATCACGCGGGTCTGTTATCCCGTTTTTTTTGTCGATTAAAAAAACGGGTGTTTTCCCAATTACAGATGAGCGTATGACACGATTCATGATTTCATTAGAGCAGGGTGTTGAATTGGTATGGCATGCTTTTGAAGATATGGTTGGTTCTGAGATTTATGTAAAAAAAATTCCGTCTATGAAGGTTGTTGATTTGGCTAGCGCTATAGGTCCAAATATCGAGCAAAAAATTGTGGGTATACGACCAGGTGAGAAATTACATGAACAAATGATTGGCGCTGAGGATGCCCCATTTACTTATGAGTATTCTGATTATTTCAAAATACTGCCACAGATAAATGATTGGGGAAGTAGCTCAGAACGAATTAAAAATGGAATTAAGGTCCCCGCTAACTTTACATACACTAGCGATGCAAATAATTCGTGGATGACTAATAAAGAGTTGCTAATTTGGCTTGATACCAATAAAGAATCTGTTGGGAAAATATAATATTATGTTAGCGGTAATTAAAATGAATCTGTTTTGGATGTGGCGTTGAAGTAATGAAAAAAATAAAAACCCTGATTCAGAAAATTTTTATTGTACTAATAGACTTGGGTATTGATTTTCGAAAAATATATTCGTTGTGCTATTTTCCACTTTACTTTATACAGTATAAAAAATACAAGAAATTAGGTGGGGGGGTAACTCATTTTAGACCGGTTTTAACAAACTATTATCAAGAGGCTGGACAGACTCGTGGACATTATTTTCATCAAGACTTACTTGTTGCTAGGTTTATATATGAAAAATCTCCGGTTAGACATATAGACATTGGCTCTAGAGTGGATGGATTTGTTGCCCATGTGGCATCCTATAGGCCAATTGAAGTAATTGATATTCGAGATTTAAAAAATATCGGACATAAAAATATAACTTTTATAAAAGCAGATTTAATGTTCTCTGTAAATCTTAAATTGGGTAATGCGGATTCAATTTCATGTTTGCATGCTATAGAACATTTTGGATTGGGGAGATATGGTGATCCAATTGATCCAAATGGGCACATAAAAGGTTTTAGAAATCTCATTGAAATTCTTGCGGCAGGTGGTTTTTTGTACATTAGTTTTCCTATTGGAGTGCAAAATGAAGTTCACTTTAACGCACACAGAGTTTTCCATCCGCTCGATATATTTAATTGGATTATTCAAAAAAATGATTTATTGTTGGATCGTTTTGATTATGTTGATGATGAAGGCAACTTATTTCAAGATGTTGATTTATTTAACATGCAAATTTATCCTAGGCATGGATGCGGTATTTATACTTTTAAAAAAATTAATTGAATGCTCAATGAAAATATTAAATCGCATTAAATTATTATTTTTTCTAAAGTTGAGAATATTAAGAATATGAAAAACATTCCCTATGGTCGTCAGACCATTGATTCAAATGATATTGAGGCCGTGGTGTCGATATTAAAGTCGGATTTTTTAACTCAAGGACCAGCAGTTCCAAAATTTGAAGATGAAGTTAAAAGATATTGTGGTGCAAAGTTTGCTGTAGCTGTTAATAGTGCTACAAGTGCTTTGCATATTGCTTGCTTGGCATTGGGTGTTGGAAAGGGTGATATAGTTTGGACCAGCCCAATCACATTTGTAGCATCTGCTAATTGTGCGCTCTACTGTGGCGCAGAGGTGGATTTTGTTGATATTCATCCTGATACATACAATATATGTGTTAAATCTTTAGAGAAAAAGTTGTTTCATGCTAAGAAAAACGGTTGCTTGCCAAAGGTTTTAATACCTGTACACATGGCTGGTCAATCTTGCGATATGACATCAATTTATGAGCTGAGTCAAAAATATAATTTTAGGATAATAGAGGATGCTTCGCATGCAATTGGTGGAAGATATAATGGACAACCCATTGGATGTTGTAGTTATAGTGATATCACAGTATTTAGTTTTCACCCTGTAAAAATAATAACAACAGGTGAGGGTGGTTGTGCTACAACTAATAATCCTGATTTGGCTTCAGCAATGCAATTATTTAGAAGTCATGGCATAACAAATGAATTGAGTAGGATGTCTAAATATCCTGAGAATGAGTTGTGGGGTTATCAGCAAATTGATTTAGGTTACAACTATAGAATGACAGATATTCAGGCTGCATTAGGATTGAGCCAGATGAGTAAACTTGATGACCAAGTTAAAAAACGTCATATCATCGCAATGAATTATGAAAGTCTATTGGTTAACTTCCCCATTTCAAAGCCATTGATTAATCCAGGTTGCCGTACTGCATACCATTTATATATAGTCCGATTACATTTGAAAGAGATTAAAGTTTCCCAGAGACAAATTCATGAGTATATGAAAAATTTTGGAGTATCAGTTAATCTTCATTACATACCAGTTTATCGTCAACCCTATTTTGAAAAGATGGGGTTTGTTGCTGGATATTGCAGTGAGGCTGAATCATATTTTTCCGATGCCATTACCCTACCTCTATATCCTGGCTTAACATATGAACAACAAGAATATGTGGTCTCAACATTATCAGAGGCCTTGAGTTAAATGATGTTGGCAGTAATACCAGCAAGAGGGGGAAGTAAAAGAATTCCTCGTAAAAATATAAAATATTTTCTTGGTGAACCTATGATAGCTCATTCAATATCGATTGCTAGAAGGTCTGGATTATTTAAGCACATTATTGTTTCAACAGATGATCCTGAGATAGTTGAAGTAGCAAAAAAATATGGTGCAGAAGTCCCATTTATTCGACCAAGTAATTTGGCTGATGATTACTCAGGAACAGTTCCTGTGATTGCCCATGCTATTAATGAGTGTCTATCGCTTGGGTATCATTTTGATTGGGTTTGTTGTATTTATCCAGCTGCGCCATTTATTAAAATTGTGGATTTAGAAGAGACTCTTTCTTTGGTAAAAAAGAATCACTCAAGCTATTGTTTTCCTGTGGCAGAGTATAGATCGCCTATTCAACGTGCAATGAGAATGTTACCAAACAAAAGATTAGAGTCTTTTCTGGCTGATTTTGTAGATAATAGGACGCAAGATTTGGAGAAGGCATATTACGATGCAGGACAGTTCTATTGGGCTAGACCATCAACTTGGCTGAAAAATAGTAATATTCATAATAATGGTTTAGGATATTTAATTCCTGGATGGCGCGCTATTGACATTGATCAGGTAGAAGACTGGGTTATGGCCGAAATGTTTGCATCGGTTATTCTAAAAGAAAATGAATAACTATTTTATAGTTGTCTTTATTTACTTTGATCAGCTGACTTTTTTGATATTTGCTAAATTTCTAAAAGTTCAAAACAGAATAGTATTTTAATAAATATTACTCAAGTAAAAAAAGCTATTAACATTTTATGCGTTGACAATTTGAAAAAAGTTTTGCGATTATAGTAGTCGACAATTTAATAGCTTCACAAGATTCTTAGATAATTGTTTGGGTATGCAATCGAATTAAATTGCCAAAAAATTCAAAAAAGACTGTACTTTTCTGTTAAAAATATTTGGTACTCGACGTACTTCAAATTGAGAGCCAACTTCAGCATTATTCCAATGATAAACATTTGTTAAAAGTCCAAATAAGTATCTTGGGTCAATTAATATTTCACTGCGAGGCGAGGGCAAATTAAAGGAATCATCAATAAAAATGATGGGGTCGCATGCATTTCTATTTGCATTAATTACAGCGTATTTTTGATTTGGAAGCTTGAAACAAAAATAATAATCATCATCGCATTCTGACTTGCTGATAGCATTTTTTGCTGCTGATATTAACAATCTTCTGAGTGGAAGCTGATTAACTTCATCGTTAGAAATCAACTTTTCATAATCCATCTTATAATCTTTTATTGTGTCTATATGTAAATTAACATCAATATCATTATATTTTTTAGTTCTGATTGAGGTTGGAATAAAATCTTTTGTGTTAATTTCGCCGCCGTTATCAGATAAAACAATGGCATTTTGATCAATTTCTAGAATTTCCGTTGGGTCGGCAACGCCTCTAAAAGAATTCAAGCGAGAAAGTTTTCCGCCTAATAAATATTTACCTGCGAAAGGAATATTTACTTTGGCTTGAATTTTATTAGTCAGAGTTTTGTAACGGTCGAAGAAGGTCATTTTCTTGAATTCTGCTTCCAACGCTAGCTGTGGATCCTTACTATCAAAGTAAGTTTGTGGATAAGGGCCGGCGCCCGTGTAGCCGCACAATAAAATATCTACACTGCCTGCAACTTCTTTAAGGAAATTTTGGAACTCATCATCAAAAATAATATCGTTCGCGTTAACCAAGCAGTGCGTTTTATCTTTTTCTTTATATTTGATAATTATTGCTGAATCAATATCAGATATGCTACCTGTTTGATGTGGAATAATTCTTATTTCTGTATTTCCAATTGAAAGTGGTTCATTGAGTATGGTTGCTTCGATACCATCGGCGCGCATTTTCCCTGCTAAGTGATTGGGCTTATGATTTGCTATAAAAACTTTTTTGACACCATATCTTTCAAAGTAGCTAAGTATAAATCTGCTGTCATAGTGATCGGGATGAATATGTGAGATATAAATATAATCTACATTGCCAATGCTAGTTAATGGGTCGTGGACAGTTGGGTAGTGGTACCATGCTCCATCATATATACCCTCAGTAAACCAGGGGTCATGAAGAATTGATACATCAGCAGTTGTAGTTACAACACAGGCAGAATAAATGTATCGTAAATTGATCCCATTAAAATTTTTCATGTTGTATTTTCAATAAGATTAATGTTTATAAATTCAGATTTCTTAGGGTTACCACAAATCTGAAGATTTTCTATAATCAAGTAATTACTGATCGTGTTAATCAAAAAATACTAAGATTAATATTTATTTATAAAAATCAAAAACTAAGCAAGGTTTATGTATTGTCAATGGTATCCCAACTTACAGGTTGACCTCTTTCCACATCCTTCGAGGTTACTTTGCCAATAACATCAGAGTAAAATTTTGGGGGTAATCCGAATCCCGGTCTAATCCTCTTAATATCCTCGGGCTTAATAACTTCTCCTGATTTAAGATTGTTTATAAAATACAATGATCTTCTAAATACTGCACTACTTAACTCTGCTTTAGTTCTCATAATCTTATTGGTGCCAAGTGATTGCCATGCACTATGAACATCTTTAGCAAGTACCTCAAATTCACTGGGTTCAATTGAAAAATCGCTATCAGGCCCCTTGTTTAATCTACTCACAGTAAAGTGTTTTTCTATTGCTGTTGCGCCTAGTGCTACTGAAGTTATTGCAGCAATGTTTCCAATTGTGTGATCAGAAAGTCCAACTGTAACTCCAAATTTTTTCTTAAGTGTACCAATCATTTTCAGATTTGCTTGATCTATTGGAGTTGGGTAGCTGCTTATACAATGAAAAAGAAGAATGGATTCACATCCAAAACTTCTGGCACATTCAAGGGCTTCAGATATTTCATCTTCCGTTGCCATACCAGTTGACATGAGCATTGGTTTTTTATGCCTAGCAACATATTTAATAAGCTGTAAATCATTAAGCTCAAAAGATGCAATTTTGTATGCGGGCGTTTTTAAAGTTTCTAACAAGTCAACTGCACTTTCGTCAAAAGGTGTAGAAAATAAGGTAATTCCAATACTTTCTGCAAAAGAAAAAAGTTCTTGATGCCACTCATAAGGGGTATGTGCTATCTTGTAGAGATCGTAAAGCTTGTAACCGCTCCAAAGCCCATTTTTCACAATAAAATCATCTTTGTTGCAGTCAATAGTCATAGTATCAGCAGTATAGGACTGAATTTTTACTGCATGAGCTCCGGAATTGGCCGCCATTAGTATTGAATGTTTAGCTAATTCAATGGAACCATTGTGGTTAGCTGAAATTTCAGCAATAAGGTATGGTGTGGCGCTTTCTGATATCTCTCGTCCTGAAATCACTAACATAATTATTAATCCTTATTTAACATTATCTTATCCAGCCTAAGAATCTCATCAAGTATATTTGCATTCCACCCTGCAAACATTGTTGGAAGATCAGCTAAGCGATGGTAAGAGCCATATCTGCGTTGCGGGATAGGCTTATAGTTGCCAATTAAAATATTTTGCAGATTTTCTTTAAATAGAGATTCGACCTCTACTTTTAAATGATTAAATGTTTGTTCAAAAGTTAATTTACTTATATCAAAGTTTACATATTTTTGGTAAAGAATTGGCCCTGTATCAATCCCTTCATCAATTAGATGAATTGAAACACCGCTTGGAGTGGAGTCAAAGAACGACCAAAAGTTAGGGTGGGCGCCACGATTCCACGGAAGGTAAGATATATGCAAGTTTATTAGTGGTACTCCCAATCGACTTATCAGTGACTTTTTTATGAGATATCTGTAGCCAAAACTGATAATCAGATCGAATCCTTCTGTCATAAAATTTTTTTCTTGGGAATGACAAACATCATGTTTGGCATTGATAAGATAATCAATTAATGAAGTTTGTTCTGCTGTATAACCTAAAAAAAGTATACGTTTTTTTGATTGACCAGAGTTGATAATAGTAGTTTTGTGTGTGTCCATAATCACGACCAGTTAAAGAAAGATATTCAATTTAAAGTCTCTATAAAATCAGTTTACTAGGAGCTTTATTTATTTGGCATAAAATTGCAAAAACAAGAGGTGTGTTCATGCTTTACGATGCCGTTTTAGTTTTAGCAAATGAAATGAGTGCTGACGGAATACTTAATTTTGAATCACGCTCGAGGTGTGATTTGGCCTCAAATTTAATTAAAAAGGGACATTCCCCCTTAATTATAACTTGCGGGTGGAATTATAGGTCTGATAGCAAGATTAAAATCGCGGATGCATTAAAAGCTTATCTTATTGAAAGTGGAGTGAGGGTCGACCAAATTATTTCCGATGTAAATTCTAGGGATACTGTTGGAGACGCAGTATTCACAAGAGTAAATATTGCTGAACCAATGGGACTCACTAGTATTTGTGTGGTTACTAGCGTTTATCATGTACCAAGAGTGCAAAAAATATTTGATTTTGTTTATGGAAAGAAAGTTAAGATTACTGTTTTTGGGGTGGATGTGCCTTTTACTAGAAAGATAATTCATAAAGAATTAGCATCTATGTTGACGTTTTATAATACATTCTCAGGTGTTGATGCTGGTGATTTGAATCGTATTATTGACACATTAAAGTTAAAACACCCCTTTTATAATGGGAAAATGCATCCAAAAATATAAATTAATCAATTAATGCATACACTCATAGGTTTTACGCGATTCACCGGAATTACTCTTCCAATAATTTTTTATCTTATCAGTATCATTTAAAATATTAAATTCAATTCTTTTTTTAAACTAGGGATATTAATGTCTTGTGTGGGAATTATTGACTATGGCGTTGGTAATCTAACATCTGTTTCTAATATGTTGGATTATATTTCCTTAAAAAATAAAGTTATACACTTACCAGAGCAACTCAATAGTGTTACTCATGTGATATTGCCTGGGGTTGGCAGTTTTAAAGCCGGTATGAATGGTCTGGAACTTGGTGGTTGGGTGGATTCCCTTAAAAGTTATGCGCTAGTTCAACAAAGACCGATATTGGGTATTTGTCTAGGAATGCAACTTTTGGCTAGCAAAGGCTATGAGGATGGGAAGTGTAAAGGGTTATCGATCATACCCGGTGTAGTTGAAAAGATTAAGGTTGATAATCTTAGACTTCCTCACATTGGTTGGAATAGTGTAGGGATGGATGGCTCGCGATTAAGTTTAAACTTACGTAGAAATCCTTTTTTTTATTTTGTTCACAGCTATCATTTTATTCCTGTAGATCAATCATTAATTACGGGAACTGTTTTGTATGAGAAGCCTATGGTTGCAATTTTAGAGCAGGGCAATATTTTCGGTGTTCAATTTCACCCTGAAAAAAGTCAGGACGCTGGACAGCAATTGTTACTTAATTTCTGTCGTTTTTGAAATATGTTAGCTCCAAGAGTAATCCCTGTTTTGTTATTTAAAAATGGAGTTCTTGTTAGAAGCCAACAGTTTGATTACTATCAAACAACTGGAAATCCATTAGTTCAGGTTCAGCGTTTTGTTGATTGGAGGGCTGATGAACTAATTTACCTTGATATAACCAGGGATAATACGTATTCACTTTCCGAGTCAATGCAAGTAATCGGATCTGCTTCATCCAGAAAAAATCACGATGTCGAACAAGCGAAGTGTTTCATTGATGTAGTCAAAAGTGTGGCGAAGCACTGTTTTATTCCTCTAACTGTGGGAGGTAATATTCGCGATATGGAGGCTGTGCAAAATTATATTAAATCTGGCGCAGATAAGGTGAGCATAAACACTGCAGCACTTAATAGGCCTGAGTTTATATCTGAAATAGCGCGTGAGTTTGGTAGCCAAGCTATCGTTTTATCGATTGACTATAAGACCGTAAATGGTAGACGCGAGGTTTACTCTAATGGAGGAGAGAGTCCAACTGGTTGGGATCCTGTTGCTTGGGCGGTTCGTGCGCAAGAGTTGGGAGCTGGTGAAATATTGTTAAATTCTATAGATAGAGATGGAATGGGTATGGGGTATGATTTAGAGTGTACTTCTGATGTACTCGAAGCTGTCACCATACCTGTTATTGCTCATGGTGGAGTTGGGGTGTACAAGCATTTTCTTGATGCTTTTGATGTTGGTGTGTCTGCTGTCGCTGCAGCAAATATTTTTCATTTCACAGAGCATAGTGTGATCAAAATTAAAGATTATTTATCAAGCATGGGTGTCAGAGTTAGAGCCTAATTACAAAGGATGTTTAAATGAAATCAAAATTTGCCAGTTCATCAGTAAAGAGGCCAATTAATATGCCTGCAATGCAATACTGTACTCGTTGTACATATCCTGTAATTGCTGTAAATCTAAGAATATCAAAGTCCGGGTTATGTAGTGGATGCTTTGTTCATGAAAGTAAAATAACAATGAATTGGGCGGATAGAGAAAAAGAGTTTTCTGTATTAATGGACTCATACAAAAGTGCTAACTCAAAAAATTATGATTGCATTATTGCTGTTGGCGGTGGAAAAGATAGTCACTTTCAAGTTTGGTATGTGAAAGAAAAATTAGGCCTAAATCCTCTGTTGGTCACTTATTACACACACAACTATACAGATGTTGCTGAAGAAAATTTACGCAATATGGGTAGAAGATTCAATGTCGATCACTACATTTTTACTCCGGGATATGACACGATTCGGAGAATGAACATTGCAGGATTTAAGGAAACTGGTGATATGAGTTGGCATTTTCATTGCGGTACATGGACGGTACCATTCCAAGTCGCTGTTAAATTTAAGATTCCAATTGTGCTATACGGCGAGCATGGATTTATGGATTTGGCTGGACAGTACAGTTTTAATGATAGGCCAGAGTTTACGGCTAGGCATCGTATTGAACATGTTTTACGAGGGTATGATTGGCAAGACTTTGTTGGAAAAGAAGGGATTACAGAGAAAGATTTGGTTTGGGCTCAATTCCCTGATGATAAGGAGATTGCTGAGGTGGGTATTAGAGGTGTATACATGGGGGTTTACATTTACTGGGATGCAAATGAACACGGTCAAAAAATGATTGATGAATTTGGTTTTAAGCCAAATCCAGAGCCCTATGAAAGAACCTACCGAACAATGTCAAACGTTGATGATATTCATGAAAATGGTATTAAGGACTGGTTGAAGTTTGTAAAATTTGGTTATGGAAGGGCCACAGATCACACCTCAAAAGATATACGTCTTGGTGTGATGAGTAGGGAAAAGGGTGTTGAGTTAGTTCGACAGTATGATCATGCATGGCCGCAAAAATCATATGATTTTTTCTTGAAAATGACAGCATATGATGAAATTGAGTTTAGGCATACAGCTGATACATTTCGTGATCCCAGGGTTTGGTGGATTCATGATGGTTTATGGTGGAAAGATACCATTTGGGGTGAACCAGAGTCTTTTGGGAAAGTCTACCTAAATGAGGCTGAGCAGAAAAAATATCAACATGTTTGATTTACAGGGGCGATTCATGAATTTTAAAACTCTGCAAGAAGATTTTTGGGTTGGTAGTTTTGGGGATGATTACATCAACAGGAATCAAGATAAAAACCTCATTGAATCTAAGGCTAATTTTTTTTCCAGGATTTTAAAATCTGCTCCAGATGTGAAGTCAATTGTTGAGTTAGGTTGTAATATGGGGTTAAACCTTAGTGCCCTAAACACCCTTAATAGAGCTTATAAATTATGTGGATATGAGATTAATTCAAAAGCAGTTCAAAAAGCTGAAGAATTAAAGATTGCTAAAATAATAAATCAAACAATCTTAGAGCAATTATCGACAAATGTTAAGTATGATATGAGTTTTACTAAAGGGGTCTTGATTCACATTAACCCAGAGTATCTTCATTACGTATACGATAACTTATATAATTTATCTACCAAATATATATGTATTTGTGAATACTATAATCCATCTCCTGTTGCGATAGAATATCGTGGCAATAAAGATAAGCTATTCAAGCGTGATTTTGCCGGAGAGATGATGGACAGACATAATTTGAAATTAGTCGATTATGGATTTGTTTGGCGACGTGACAATCTTTTCCCCCAAGATGATATTTCTTGGTTTCTTCTAGAAAAATAATAACAGTTATTTAAATAGTGCTTTAACTGCACTTTTCTTTGATTTTTTATAATCTAACGTTGGCGTTTAATGATGTTAATAAATAAGCCATTTGGAAAGAGAAGAACACTTTTTGAGCGTTTTATAGTCAGGTGTGGAAGATATTGTAATTTGATATTAGCCCTTGGCCGAGCAATTACGAGGCAAAACCTCAAGTATGCAATGCTAGTTTTCCTTGAGAAAAAAACATT
>JACCDV010936408.1_pt1 | contig 16676 bp, 19 predicted proteins | sample 7446131 | NCBI WGS metagenome assembly JACCDV01 (sample SAMN15323448, study PRJNA562643) | freshwater metagenome | isolation source: river surface water | place: USA:Blue River Watershed | collected 2017-08-17 | reverse complement strand
TTAGCCCTTCGCCATCTGCGCAAAGAATGCTTTGAGTCGAAACAATGCTAAGATAACCTTATCAAACCTAGTTGATAAAGGAGCTATATGACGATTAGAATTTTCCAAATTTTGTTTTGCCTGATGATTGTTATCACTGGCTTGAAGGCAAACGCAGTCGAGAACAGCTACATAGAAGATCGTATCAATGCTCTCATTGCATCGCATGAAGAATTGAATAAATATATTCATTATGAAGTGAACCAAGGCGTGGTGATACTTCAAGGCGAAGTTAAAACCCATGACGATAAAGCATTTGCGGAACGCATAGCAACTAATATTCCTGGCGTATATAGAGTAAGAAATTTATTGGTTATAGATTTAGACAAAAAGAGATTTTCGTTTTAGTTTCTATGAACAATGAATTTAGAGAGAAATCATTGTGAGCAGATGACAGTAATTTACTGGAATGTGAAAGCAGGTTCAGCTCTTATAGAACATAGTCATATAAATGAACAGATTAGTAATTTCATTGAAGGCGAGTTTGAACTTACAATTGATGGAGAAACTAAAATCTTAGGAGCAGGTGATTTAGCAGTAATCAAATCACAATCTATACATTCAGGTAAAGCAATCACTGACTGTAAAATTATCGATGTTCTTTATCCGAGGAGAGAACAGTACAAATAATGCAGAAAGCCATAAATCTCTACTTCCCTCAATATCAAGGCTCTGGACCTGATAATGCTATAGCAATAGGAGCCGAAACTTTATTTGAACATTTCTCTAAGACATTGAATTTTACTAAGATTAACTGCTCTAAAAACACTTCCGCTATAAACAAAAATATTTTCTCTTATGATGTCATATTAGAAAACTTCTTAGAAGCAAAGAATATAATCGAAAAACACAATCCCGAAAAAATATTTTTATTAGGTGGCGACTGCAGTACAGAGCTTTCGGCAGTCTCGTGGTTAAATCAAAAATATCAAGGTGACTTATTAGTAATTTGGTTTGATGCCCATGGCGACTTAAATACACCAGAATCATCATTAAGCCACAATCTAAACGGAATGCCACTTAGAACCTTGCTTGGCGATGGTGATCAAACTATTGTTGCTAATTTATTTTCTATATTAAAAATTGAACAAGTGATTTTAGCTGGAGCTAGAGATTTAGATAAAGCAGAAGTAGATTTTATTCAAGAAACTAAACTCAATTATTTACCAGTAGAAAACTTGAAAGTTAATTTAATGGAGATGACGCAGCGAATGAAAAACAAATTCTCAAACATATACATTCACTGCGACTTAGATGTTATAGATCCAAATGATGTGCCCTATGTTAAATCTGTGACTGCAAATGGAATTAAACTTGCTGACTTAATTGAGCTAATTAATAGTTTAAATAAAGAGTTTAATGTAGTAGGACAAAGTCTTACAGAGTATACAGGGAGAGAGTTTATTTCTGATATCAATAATTTAATTGCTAAGTGATTTTATGAGTAAAACTTTATGATCATTTTCACCAGCAGGTGCTATTATATACGTAAGAGCGGCTATTAAAATTTGGAGTTATTATGAAAAACGATCTTACGATTTTTGAAGATTACAATATACGCCGTATTTATGACGAGAAAATGGAGACTTGGTATTTTTCTGTAATAGATATTATTCAAGCGTTAACACAACAGCCAGATTATCAAGCGGCACGCAAGTATTGGAATAAACTAAAAGAGCGCCTGAAAGCTGAAGGTTCTGAATCGGTGACAAATTGTCACCAGTTGAAATTGTCCGCAGCTGATGGTAAATATCGACTTACCGACTGCGCAGACCCCCAAACTCTTTTGCGCTTAATTCAATCCGTACCTAGTCCTAAAGCTGAACCTATAAAACTTTGGCTGGCTAAGGTCGGATATGAGCGCATGCAAGAGATGGCAGACCCAGCTTTGTCCTTAAATAGAGCACGTGAGACTTGGCAACAACATGGTCGCAGTGAGAAATGGATACAACAAAGAATGATGAGTCAAGAGACTCGAAACAAACTCACTGATTATTGGGGTAAGAATGGTGTTAAAGAAGGTCAGGAATTTGCAATTCTCACTAATATAATTCATCAAGAATGGACTGGTTTAAGTATTAAAGATCATAAAACTATCAAAGGACTTAAGACTCAGAATCTACGTGATCACATGAGCGAAGCTGAACTAATTTTCACAGCACTTGCCGAATTATCCACAAGACAAATCGCTGAGACTATGGAAGCACAAGGCATGAACGAAAATAAAGTTGCGAGTAAACAAGGTGGCAGCATTGCCCAAAAAGCTAGATTAGAACTAGAAAATAAAACTGGCAAGAAAGTAATTTCATCAGAGAATTACTTGGGATCAAAGAAAAAACTAAAGAATAGCAATTAAAGAGATTATTTATGAATACCTCAAGCACCAACTTACTAAAAATTAGACAAGCCTCTATCGCTGATACAGAAATCATCCTACAGCTTATTAGAGAGTTAGCCATTTACGAAAAACTTGAGCATCAAGTTAATGCAAGTAAGGAATTAATATGCAAAAATTTATTTGAGGACAATCATAAAGCTTACTGCCTGATTGCTGAGTATGATGGAGTTCCAGTAGGTTTAGCGATTTACTTTTATAACTTCTCGACATTTCTTGGTAAGCCTGGATTGTATTTAGAAGATCTTTTTGTCAGAGAAGAATTTAGAGGCAAGGGCATCGGTAAAGCTTTCATGCAAGAGCTTGCCAAGATAGCTATTGCTGAGGATTTAGGAAGAATAGAATGGTGGGTGCTTGATTGGAATACACCAAGCATTGAATTTTACAAAAAGCTTGGAGCAATAGCAATGGATGATTGGACTGTGTTTAGGATTACTAGTGATAAGTTTGAGGGGTTGTTGGATTAGTTCAAAACCCTATACATCACATATGCATCTATATACTCACGTTGCTTATGATGAAAGGCTTTCGGTAAAGTACCTATAATTTCAAATCCATATTCCTGGCAGATTTTAATTGATGCAAGATTAGTTACCACTACTAAATTTAATTGAATTGCTTACCCAAACCTTGACCTCGATAATGTTTATCGACCATCACACCAGTATTCGCAACATGGCTCCCCAAGCCAACTTTATTAGGCACTATATAACGAGTTGCAACTGGCTTGCCATCAAGGTAAGCAATATAAACTTTTGCATTGGGAGCAAACCATAATTTCTTAGCGTCTTCAAAACTTACATCAGGTGGATAAGGGTAAGTATCAGCATCCTTCACAACATCTTGAAAAATATGCCAGATTTCTTGGAATTGATTTTCGTTGGCTTCTTTGATCTCGAGCATACAGTTGTTTAGCTTTAATCCAAATTATAGCTTGGATGTTTTCCAACCAAGAAGATTGATTTACTCATATCTCATGTTAAAATCGAATGATGATCAAAAAACTTTTAGTTCTAGCTTTGCTTATAACTTCCTTTACTCAAGCAGCATTCGCAGACTCCGTACTTAATTTCAATGAAAGAACAGTAGACAGCTTGCTTGTCCAATCGGTAGAACGAGATGATTTTTACTTTGTTGCTATGTCTGAGTTTATTGATGGTGGGACGGGAAATATGTCCGCACTGTTTTATATTCCCAAAGGAATACTTACCAATGGTACTCATGAACTAGAAGTTATTAAGACCGACAAAATTTTCAGATCTCAATTTTATTGTCAGAACAATCCTAAATATAAATTCACTCTTCCAACAGAGAACAAAATCTATGTTGTTTTTCAAGATCTTACCAATGATGACAGTAACGAGCAGCTAGTTAAATTTACTGGTGATGTTGCTGCAGGTGGTAAACAAGGCGAGTTCACTATTAGTGATTTGACTGAAGATGAATCAGGTGATAAATCTTTTGTTTTTGATTTTGAGATAGAAACTAAAAACACTTCTTATGCATACTCAGCTAAAGCAATTGAATCAGAAACTGCTTGCAAAAAAGCAATAAAGTTTTCAAAAGTTAAATTTGGTAAACGCGTAACGAAAGAGACTGCTAGTGGAAATTCTAGTGCGGTAATTGATTCGTTATAGCCAACACCGGCTAGGGCAAACCCCTAAGCCAGCCTTCCACATTTAAGAAATATAGCAAAATCTTAAATATGAAGCCATTATATTTAAATTTTTAGGGTAAAATTTAAATATAATATAGGTGTATTTAAAAATGTCTAAAGATTTTAAATCAGGATTATATAGGAAGCAAATAGTCTCAATTAATAATAAAGAGCTTAACTATGAAAGCTTTTTACCTGAACCAATTAACAAAGAATATTTTTGGAATGATCATCGCATTGACAAACTGCTAGAAGAAGCCAGTCGTGAAATCGGCGAGTTGAATGCATACTTAGCATTTATTCCTGATCCTGATTTTTTCATTCACATGCATATCAACAAGGAAGCTGTTTCCTCAAATAAAATTGAAGGAACACAAACTAATATAGAAGAGTTAGTTACTCCAATAGAAGAATTAAATGAAGAAAAAAAAGATGATTACCAGGAAACTGTTAATTATTCAGAAGCCTTGAATTTTGCAATTGAAAATTTATCAACAATACCTATCTCTACCAGATTACTGAAAATGGTTCATAAAATACTTTTAAATAGTACTAGGGGAGAAGCTAAACAACCTGGAGAACTTAGAACTTCGCAGAATTGGATCGGTGGGACTGGTCTCAAAGATGCACGATTTATTCCACCTCATTTTACAGACTTAAATAATTTGATGTCTGATCTAGAAAAATTCACTCATAATGACAGCCTTAAAATGCCGACTTTAATTAAAGCTGCTTTGATACATTATCAATTTGAAACCATACATCCTTTTTCAGATGGTAATGGTAGACTAGGTAGACTTTTAATTATTTTATATCTAGTTGATCAAAAAATTTTAGATAGACCTAGTTTATATTTATCTGAGTTTTTTGAAAAACATAAATCTCAATATTATGAATCTCTGACTTTAGTAAGAGATAATAATGATTTAGATCAATGGATTAGATTTTTTCTAGTTGGAATAATTGAGACTTCTAAAAACAGTAAGAACCTAATACGTAATATTATTAATTTGAAAAAAGAACTTGAGGGCAATATCCTTCACTTTCGTTCCAAAGTCAAAATTGCATCAGAAATTTTAGAATTTATATTCCTACATCCTGTTTTCACTTACGAGAGACTTGCTACTGACTGTAATTTAAGTAATCCAACTACATATAAATATATTAATTCCTTTATTAAATTGAATATACTTGAAGAAGTTACTGGCATGAAAAAAAATAGGCTATATGTCTTTCGTAGATATTTGGATTTATTTAAATGATCTTAGGCGAACCAAGACGGGCTGAGCAATAAATAAAATACTGCAACCATTACGTCAACGCCTGCACTTTCATATTGGTGAGAAATGACTATTTCGCAAAACTCTTCCCGTCTTTAAAATAGCAAGAGCCTAACAACTCAGGTTTATTAGTCTTAGAATATAACTCAACTCCAACTAATTGATGCTCACTCTGACCACTAACAACATCAGCAATGGTGATTTGCAATGCACCAAGCTTCAATTTATCAAAACCAGTCACCAAGATAGTTGTAGTATTATTAACTTTACTTCTTTTTATATTTATTCCGTCATGCAAAGCAAACTCAATATCGGAATATTGATCAATATCTCTTTTAGAACAAAATCTTTTTAGATTTTCATAAATTTTCCAATAATCTTCAGATCTACTTGGCAAACTTTGAACTAGATCTTGCGAATCTTTATATATTGAAGGTGCCCCTCTAAACAAAATCTTGATTTCGCCATCCACTCCCTTATCTACAACGATAGAACGCCTCTTCGTTGAACATCCTCTTTTTGTATCATTAAATGACAAATGAAATTTACCATCATTATCAATGACATGCAGAGTTGATAAATATTGTTGGCAATCACGCATAATCTCAACCTCAAATGGAACACATAAATTTTCTTTTACCTTACAACTATCACCCTCAAAATTACCAGTCCATTCTTGATATTGGTAAGATCCACAGTTCCTCCTCGCGCTCAGTTCTGTTACATCTAGCAATACCTTACTGCCAACTTTCAATAACTCGTCTATTATTTCCGGTACAGATAGATTCTTGGCTAAGGACTCTACATCAATATATTGATAAGGAGATTTGTTGTGTTGATGCAAAATTAACATAGAGTCAGGTGCTAATCGATCCTCTGGGACATGAGCAGTTAATCTCCTCTCGTGATGAGCAGGCGGGGGCGATAATTGTTGGGAAACGGGAACTATCAAGACTAGATAATACTAGCATGGGCACAGGGGTCGTACCTAGACATTCTACCGAGTAAAAGATAAGTAGACCGATCTTTGTAACACTCCTCCTCATTCTCAAGCGCAATCTGTACTGGACCAGTAAAAACTATTGTAAGTTTTTGCGCCAGAGATTAGAAGTAATTTCAGCTATTAATTTAGATATTTTGAGACTGTAAATAGTTCTGGCTGGGGTTCTGCACTCCTAAGTGCAGGGGTTGGTTATCTTACAAATAGCGTGGTTGTTGGAGCATTAGTAGGTGGCAGCTTGTTAGGTGGAGTGCTTGGTGACTGGGCAAATGGTGGGAATATTAATATATTTAATCTCTCCTATTGACAAGTAATTACCCAGGGCTGTTAAAATAATACCATGGACGTATCTAATAAGACCCTTATCGTTTATAACCCTAAGCCATATCCATGCTTCAAAGCAGCAATGCGTAGGCAAGATTTGCTGCAGCCTCTCAAAGATATAGATAAGAAAGTCCTACACTGGAAAGATCAAGAACAGAAAGCATTAGATAAAATCGAAGCTGCACTAAGAGCTGGACCTATGGGGCGTATTTGGCAAGATGGTGATTCAAGATTTCGTGATTATGCAAGAATTATTGGTCCCGAGCCTTTGATTAACGCGCAGCCTATTGACAAAAAAGTTATTTCTGAAGCTCGCCGGCTATTGGCTCCAGATAATAACCGACACTGCTTCACTCCAAGAATTACACCAGCAGATAAAGATAGTATTTTGAAGAGGCTTGGGAGTAAAGTAGAGGAGAAAGACACGATACAAGAGATAAAAGACGGCTGGCGTTTAGGACTTGGGCTTGATTGTTATTATGATGATCCACTCTATAGCAGACGCACTCTTGACGTATTTTATGTACTGTGCTCTCAACTCTTTGCTCAAGATCCCCTTGAAACCGAACGAGTCCAATTAGTAGAAAAGATATCTAAAATGATAGGTTTCCCTAATGAAGAGAGAGTGAAAAAATATCATGAAGAGGTAGAAGAAGCTTGCAATAATAGATATATCGTTTTATTTAAAGTATTAGATATATTATTTAAAAAAATACCAATGGGAAGTAATGATGATGAGTTGAAGTTACGGATGCGAGCATTCTTGGGTCAAGAGAAGACTATCAAAGATTTAAGGCAATACGGAATACTAAATGATGATGATGAATTTGACAAATTACTAATTAATCTTTGCAAGTCCACGAAGAAAAGTGATATTGGTAGCAACTTAGATAAGCTAAACAATATACTTGCTAAACATAAGCCTCGAACTGACATCTCGATAAGCGCTAGACTAGATTTATTGCCCAATCAGTTCCGAACAGCTTGCATCGACCGAAGCGAAAACGACACTTTCGCAAGTGATGACATTGTATCAATATCTAATCTAGAGAGGTCTCTTAATCAAGTAACAACTATATGTGCTACACGTAAAGTGGAAAAGAACGGAGAATTAACTGATTTGCTCAAAAGAATAGAGCTTAGAATCACAGGGCTAGGGATTAAATTACCAGTTAAGGATGGACTTAAAGCATTAACGGATGATATTAAGAGACTTCTAGAATTAATTAAGAGCTTACCACATATTGAGATGAGGAACTACGGTAATCAACTTCGGAATCTCACTAACGATTACGTGGATCTTTTTAATAAATTACGAGAGCAGATGGATATACCGCCGGAGAAAATGGATTTGGTGAAAACAGCTGTGGAAAGGCTACATTCTATAGCCAATCGAACGTTGGCTATAGAAATTCAAGAACATCAAGAGTTGGATGACATACTAAAGTATTTCTCTGACATGATAGCAGCTATACAACCCCACTTAAAGAGGAGTATATCGAGGTGGGATGAATCGGAGAAGGTCCGCTTACTAACGTCAATGGTAGATCTGTCTCACTTTCTATCTCTAGAATTATATTCTGTAGCTCTTGAATATTCAAATGGTAAGACCTTGAAGGACCTGGATCTAAATCGTCAACTTCTGGCGGCTATGTATAGTCTGAGAAGAGATCTTTATCCTAGTAATAAAGTATTGAGGACTCTGAACAAGCCGGCACTGATACGGCGTGAGTATATAGATTACGCGTGTGATAATATCGAAGACTTATTGGAATTTGCCGATGTGAGAACGAAGACTGACCTTTCGAAGCTGTTAATTTCGATTGTTGCACCATCTGGTTATTTATCATCTTTGGATAAGGATAGACGTGTCGACGCGATCTGTATGATTCTCGAAGATGCATTTCAGGGTCGTACCTAGACATTCTACCGAGTAAAAGATAAGTAGACCGATCTTTGAAACACTCTTCCTCATTCTCAAGCGAGCTAAGACTAATCGTGCTGCCTCAGTCTATTTACGAACCTCGCCAGCCACTCGCCCGAAAGGGCGAAGTGGCAAGCGGTGAACACCGCTCACTAACTTGCTTTCAAAATTGTTTTTTCGCTCAGTTTTTTAGGGCTGCGGCACCTGTCAGTCAGCCCTAAAAAACGTAACGGAAAAATCAAGGGAACGCGAGCGATAGCGAGCGAACATAGATTAGGTAGAATATAGACTATGTTCAAAGGTCTTAAAGGCGGATGGCTGGTATTTGCAGATTCAATAAAAGTTTTTTGGAAACATCCAAAATTTATAGTTCCTTTGCTCTTCACCTGGCTACTCTATGCTCCAACAGCACTCTATTTCAAGTTTGGATTTGATTCTAGCCAGCATGATGATTTTATTTTGTTACTAATTACTCTTGGGATAATTTCCTTTTATAGCCTCATGATTTCATATTCTTGTTCAATTCTTCTTGAATTAATACGACAGTTAGAAAGTGGCGAAACACAAAATGTACTGAAGGCTACTCAAATAACTTTTTCAAAAAACTTTTTCAAAATTCTACCTATCTCAATCTGTTGGACAATAATATGGTTTTTAATCACCATTATTCAGGCAATGTTATCAAAATTTGATAAACAAACAAACCAGTCCTCTAAATTCACAGCAGAAAATGCAGCTAAAACACTTGCAAATTATAAAGAGTTTTCCATCTCAAGTAGCTTTTTTAGATTAATCAAAAAAGGTGTGAGAATGATAATTTTCCTGATACTTCCCGGGGAAATCTGGAGTAGCTTAGGTTTTAAAGATTCGATAAAAAAAGGCTTCGCTATTTTAACTGTACATTCACAAGAATTTATTACTGCTTATGTTTTGTCTGAATTATCAATGAATATAGTAATGATTCCAGCATTGATTATTTTTGGAATGAGTAAGCTCTCGGAATTACCAGAATATATTTGGTACATATTTATCGTCTATATTGCTTTCGCTTGGAGCCTTGTACTGTATCTAGAACAAATGATTTGTGCTGAATTATACATATGGGACTTACATTGGGAAAAAGTTGTTAAGGAGAATGAAGCTGCTGGAAAAGAAATACCAAAATTAATAGATATTCCAAAACCTTCTATTCTTGACGATATTAATGATTTACAAAATTTGGAGCATAGGGGTCGTACCTAGACATTCTACCGAGTAAAAGATAAGTAGACTGATCTTTGAAACACTCCTCCTCATTCTCAAGCGCAAGAAATGCCGTTTAGGCATTTCTTGCTAACCCACGACCTGTGAGCATAGCTCACGGGGAACAGGCTTCAATCTCACTTCTAGAACCATAAAAAGAAGAGAGGATGCCAAATGGCATCCTCTCTTCTTTTTTTATATGGCTCCCCCTAATAGACGTATTCAGCAACCACAAGGTTCAATTTGAGGTTAATATGCACACCGTAAACAAGTATTTTGGAGCTACTGGTTAGGATTTCGGACCTGTAGTGAATTACTTCAGTATTCAGCAACTTTGAGTTTGGGTTTGAGGTTGAAATGGTACTAATGAATATGCTTTTGGAGAAGCTTGCTGCTTAGGTCTTGAATGAGTAAAATAACGACTTATTGAGGCGAGAATGCAAACATTAGACATGTAATATAATTAAGATATGGGGTTTTAGATAACCGCCACTTCGGATACCACACGTAGTGGTGGTATCTGCCCAAATATAAAGGAATAATAATGAAGCAAAAGAGAACAATAACCAATAAACTGACTAACGCTCTGTCACTAGGTGATAAATTAACCAGTGCTACATCACCAAATATTTTATCTAAGGTGAAAGAGGACTTGAAACGTACGTTAGAGCCCCCAACCCTGCCTACATTAGAGTTTCCCAATAAGAACGATGCTGAGCGGACTTATGAAAAGCTAAGAAAACAGATTGCTGATTTTGAAGAAGAGTTAGAACTTGACCAAGAAATTGGAGCAAGATCAGTCTCTTCTCCTCTTGGTGTTTTTCACATTACAGATATAGGATACTGGGGGCCTGATTTATTGATTTTTTATGGAGAAGATGAAAACAAAAAACCTATCGAATTAATTCAACACTATACTCAAGTAAATATTTGTCTATCATCAGTAGCTAAGTCGCAAAAAAAGCCAAGAAGAATAGGCTTTGATTTGATGCAGAAATTAGAAGATAAATCAGGAAGAGGATCTAATGACTAGGCACGATTCAAGCTGGTTGAAGGGGCCTGCTTCAATCAACAAAGTTAATATTATTCTCTATAGTTTGATAAAATTAACATTATGGAAAAAGTTAATAATTCTAAATCAGAAGATCCTAGGGTCGCTGCCGCCATGGAAGAGATTGATAATTTAAAATCAAAAGATCCTGAGAGGGCCGCTGCTATGCTAGAGCTTTTGAATACAATCAAAGAATTAGATAAAATAGAAGCAGAAGCTAGGGCTTATAATAGAGAGCAAAAAGCCAACGGAAGCGACTTGAGAATGACCATTTTGGGTGAAGTGCTAGAGTAGCCAGTACGAGCCAATTAAGACTCAGGCATTAGCCATAGTTAAAATCTCACTTAGCAATTCAGTTTCCTAAAAAGACAATAAATAAACTTCTGCTCCGCATCCCAAGGTGTTGAGTGATTTTCTTCAACAGTTTTAATTAAACTGAAATTATCACCTATTTCGGTCTGAAGCTTCTTTGAGTCGTAGCGTTCAACTTCAAGCCCACTACATTTACTAGGGCCATCTAAAGCGAAAGTAGCCATTATTAAATAACCACCAGCTACTAACGCTTTGTCTAAGTTCTGCTTATACTTTTCTCTTGCATTTTGGTCAGTCAAGAAATGAAATACTGCTCTATCATGCCAGAGATTATATTTTCGCTGGAATTGATATTCTGTGATATCAGCCGCAATCCAATTGATATCCTGTGCTTGCTTGCCTAATCTTTCTTTAGCATAATCTAATGCTCTCTCTGATATATCAACTACTGTTAGGTCTTTAAAGCCTTCATCTAATAATTTATCCACTAAAGTAGATGCTCCACCGCCTATGTCGATAATAGATTGATCGTGGCTTAAGTTGATCTCTCTGATTAGATTTAACGATACTGTAGGTTGTTCTTGAAACCAGCTAACCTCACCAGGCTTTTTATTAGAATAGACGTTTTGCCAATGTTCTTTAGCTTCTGAGTTCATAATCTTTTCCTTTTAAACATCTGCCTTATCAATTAGTCCGCAAATATGATTATCAGTAGAACTGGATTCTAATTCAGCACCAGCTTCTATAATATAATCTTTAAGTTCTTGTTCAAGCTTTCTCAGTTCATCAATTTGTTCATCTAATTTATCAATTTTTTGTTTTGCTAAAACTCTAACTTTGGGGCAAGGAGACCTTCCTTCGTGACGCTCATTTAGAATTTGCTTAATTTCATCAAGGCTAAAACCTAATCTTTGAGACTTCTTAATAAACTTCGCTAAGGCAATATCACTAAATTGATAATAACGATATTTTGTTTCTGATATATAACTTGGTTCTAATAACCCAACTTCTTGGTAATAACGAAGCGCACTTACGGCAATGCCTGTTTGCTTAGAGAGTTCACCGATTTGGAGGTATTTTGCTTGGTTTTCTAGCATTATCAAAAATTTATTCTAAAAGATGTTGACTCTCAAGTGGGCTTTAGAGTGAATAATAGCATTAGTAAGTAGTTGAAATCAAAAAGGAGACAACAATGAAAAAATTCGCATTACCAGCTATTCTAGGATTGGTTCTATTAACGGGTAGTATTGCAATGGTAAGCGCAGCTAACTGCGGATGCCAGACATGCAAATGTAGCCCTTGTAAATGTGGTTAATCCTCTAGAATCCAAATACTAAAATAGCCTGGAGTAAAATCTGGGCTATTTTTTTGAAATTAAGTGCGAAGATAATGGCAATCGTCCTAAACACATCAGCTATTCTAAAATATCCTACTCAATCCAGCAAACAATTGTATTCCAGTATCAGGCTGAGTGCCATTGAGATCACTAATGATCGGAAAGCCGATTAATAGATTAACGATAGTAAAATCATTGATAGCTGCTCGCAACCCTGGACTAAGAAACATTACTAAGCCTCCAGTTTCATTTTCTTTGACTCCACCCTCTTCCAATTTTTCTTGCCAAATACTGTTCATCTCCAAAACAACAGCAGGCTTAATCGCTTGCCCTAAGACTCTATAAGATTGAAAATTATAAGTGATAGCACTATTAAAACTAACAATATCTCCCATTGTAGTTTGTTGTATGCCTTGAGTAGAGAGTCTGTAGATTGCACTGGTGTCAAAAGAAAAATTATTCACTGGTAAGCTAAAGGCTAATCCCATAACTGGATCCCAAGAACCTGTGCCTGGTTGATCATCAATACTGAACCTGAAACCTTCATTATCTTTTTCATTTGTTTGACCAGTAGGCATTTTGATTCCAGCAAGTATTGCCGCTTGCAGTTTTCTACTTATCCCAGTTTCATTACATCTACTGCCACAAAATTTCCCGCCATTTAAAAAACGATACTTAGCCAACAAGGTCATGTCACCAAATCCAATAGAATTACCTTCTTCATTCATCTTTAGTCCATATAAGAATCGATAAGGATAACTAAGACTCAGAGTTAAATCATCTGTAAGTCCATAAGCTATGCTTGCTGTTAATAGCATCTCTGAATCATGACCAGTGAGGTTATCCATATCTTGGTAGCGTAAGCTTGTATTGAGAGCTAATTTACTTTTAGGTAGGGTATAAGCTGGCATTGTAATAATTGGCCCACCAACACCAAAGTTACCAAGTACTTCGCAACCGCAAGAACAAGCATTGGCATTTGCTGTTCCCAAGAATATCAACACAATTACAAGTAGCCATAATCCTAGAATCAGTTTGCTAATTTTATATCTCATAAATCCGTTCTCAACACCCCTATAGTGATACTATAGGCTATAGTACTACTATAGGGGTTATAATGTAAGCGGAGGATCATTAAATAATGTCAAAAACAAAATTGTCTTTAAAACACATGACTATAAGTGAACTTGCAGATTTAGCAGGAGTAAATTTACAAACCATTCGTTATTATGAAAACTTGGGTTTATTACCTGAGCCTGAACGTAATGAGTTAGGTCATAGACTTTATCCTTCTAATTACATAGAACACATTCAATTCGTGAAAAACTCTCAAGATCTAGGGTTTAAGCTTGAAGAGATTCATGATTTAGTAGCTCTGCGTTTTAATAAGAAAGCACGGGGCATGGATGTAAAAGAATTTGTGCGTAAAAAAATTACAGAGATAAAGGAAGAGATAAATAAACTCAAGAAACAACAAAGCTCATTAGAAGCTCTTGATAAATCTTGCTCTGGCGAGATGAAGACTAGTTGCTGTCCTATAATAGAATCCTTGAAAGAAAGTTCAACACCAATGGGCTGTTGCTCCTAACTAATTATCCATGACTACACCCTTCATGACCACCACTAGCTCCAGAATTTTCCGGTGTCCTCGTTTGTCCTGATGAATTTTCTTCTCGTGTCCTTGATGGTTCAGGTCGATCTTGGCTAGGACCCGAATCCTGTGGTCTCTGAACATCTTGGGTTTGACCACCTTTGCTTTTATCACAACCGCCCTCACAACCTCCTTTAGCTTGCCATTGTTCAGTTGCTTTTGATCCACCACTAGCACTACTACCTGCCGTAGCTGCTGATCCGTTTTTATTACCACCAAATAATGATGGTAATAATGCTAGCATCTGGGCCAAGCCAGCACCCAGAGCTTGGGCTGAAGCGAGCATGGGATTGAGCATAGGATTATAACCAAATGGAAGAGTTCTATTAACTCCTGGTATAAAACCCAAGGAAGAAGGTGTCGGTATATTATTGAACATCGAAGGCGTGGAATTATAGGATGGTAATGATAATGGATTAACTGGCATGAGTTTTCCTTTTTACAATTGTATATGGTGACCGTACTAAGCTAAACATTTTCAATTTAAGGGCTGGTTAAGCAAGCTTCTTTGAAGAGACAAATAGCCTAGAAAACCTAGGCTATTTTTATTCTTCATAAATTTAGATTTGATTTCTGAGATTGGCTTAGCACTTGCCACAGTTGCAACTGCTCTTTTGCCATGTTGTATCAGCTCTGGTTGCATCAGCTTTTGGATCGCTTTTAGCTTGAGCTATTGATGAATCTTGATTACCTGATGCTTTGTTAGCAAATAAATTTGAAAACCCAGAAGATAAGCTTCGTGCTCCTTGCATTAATGTATTAGTTAATGGAGCCAAACTGTTTTGTAATGCTAGTTGTCCTGCAATAAGTGGGTTCGTTCTAAATGGATTAAGTCCGATTCCAGAAGAAGAAGGTGGGAGAGTTGTATTAATTGCCATGTTAAATATCCTTTTATAAATTTGATTACTAGGGTGCTTAATTTATATAACATATAGAAATTAAGCTTCAATTAAATAGCAAGATTTATTTTTTAGAAATTTTAATAATAGAAGCTTAATTAAAATATGTTAGGTAATTTATAAGGGGTATAGTATATCTCGACAAAGGCTTTGGGATAATTCATAAGGCAAGAGAATTTTATGGCAGTTGATGAAACAAAGACTAGAGATCCTTTTAATGACTATCAACCTATAAGAAGACAAAACTTCAATGATACGCAATCGAATAATATCGACTCTAGTAACATTGATGGCAACAGGTCTAACCCTGGAAATGCTTCATCGAATAACGCCAACCCTAGTCGTAATGGCAATGTTGATCTGCAACAAAGAGCTGCTAACATGACAATGGCAGGGTTCCAGGTTCCAGGAACAAGCTCTAGACCTCAATCAGTTGGAGGCATACAATTAGCTCAGTGTACAGATAAAGGCTGTACCGATAAAAGCTGTTCTCCCGGCTCCAAACTTCCAAACTTTGGACCTGCTGGAAACTTCCAGATTCGTATGCCAGATTCTAACGCTGCTACAGATCCTAGTTCTTCTACCACCCCTTCCAAAACACCTAATACTACTAATGATGCTCCATCGGCTTCAATACCAGCACCAGGATCAATCTCTGAGAGGCAAAGTGAACTTTACAAAGACCAAGCATTTTTAAATGTCAACGACCCTGTTATTAGAGATAAATTAGAGCTTACTGGTTTAATGGATTCTCAGATTGATAATAAAAATACGGCCTTTGTTGCTTTAGGTGGCAATAGAATAGGATTCCAGAATGTCGATCCAGAAACGAAGGAAAAGACACAAGGGCAAATTGATTTAGATAAGTATGATGGAAAAGTAAACTTTGGTGCTAAAGGTTGGACTGTTCCAAATGAGAACGATAGCCGTTCATTGGATTTGGCTTCCAAGGCAAAACAAGAAGCATTAAAAGCTTTCGATGATGATAAAGAGAAATTTATAGCTCGTCAAGAAATAGATACATTGCTTGCTAGGACTGATCTTGATCCTGGTCAGCATAACGAATTAAGTGAGTTAAAAACAGCCTTAAGTTCAAAAGATGCAACTGCGGAGACAGTAAAAAATGGACTGAAAGACTTCAAAGAAAATAATCAAGATCTCTATAGAACAATTGTTGGAGAACGTGAAGATGCTTTTCGTGGAACTGGCGTTGATAAGAATACGATAAACACAGCCGAACTTGAACAAAAGTTAGATAATGATATTAATGAAAAGACACGTAAAGATCATGAATTATCAAAGGATGAAAAATTGCAATTTGATCAAGGAAATGCTAGTCTAGGCAGTAAATTAGATGCGAAATTTAAGTTATTATCACCCGATGATCAACAGAAGATTAAGAAAGAGATAGAACAATATGAAGACAATATCTTAGCTACAGATGGAAAAGGCTCAGAATATCTTTTAGAAAAACAAATGGAGCTGATACAAAAACTTGATGCTATCAAAGTAGCAGAAGCACAAGAGACTAAGCCAGAACTTCCAACAATGCCACAACCCCAAAGA
>JACCDV010575790.1_pt1 | contig 16677 bp, 13 predicted proteins | sample 7446131 | NCBI WGS metagenome assembly JACCDV01 (sample SAMN15323448, study PRJNA562643) | freshwater metagenome | isolation source: river surface water | place: USA:Blue River Watershed | collected 2017-08-17 | reverse complement strand
CGACCAACCCACCACTTATTATTATCCGGAAATTGAATTTCTGGATGTATTATTTATGTTAGAATAAAAAATCAAAAATGACGGAGGGTGTGGTTTGTGGGTGAAAAAAAATAAGAGATTAGAGATGGGGTTTTTGGTTGGTTGTGGTTTTGGTTGTGGTTGGGGTTGGTATTTAAAAAATGCAGATGATATCAATGCCTTTATTTTTTAAGTATTTAATACATTCATCGTTATTTAATTTGTTGTATTTGTTTATTTTAATTTTTTTTAAAGAACTTGACGATTTAATATATTTTTCTGTAATATTAGTATTTTGGAATAAATTTAATTCTTCTAAATTGACTAGATGTTTAATACCATTTTCAGTAATATTATTGTTATTACACAAGTTTAATTTTTTTAAATTTATTAAATTTTTAATACCTTCATCTGTAATAATGTGATTATTACATAAATTTAAATCTTCAATGTTAATTAAATTTTTAATACCATTATCTGAAACATTGGGTAGTAAACAACCTTCATCTGTATCATAAGCAGATAAATCTAACTCTTTTAAATTTACACATTTTTTAATGATATTATCATTAATTTTTGGAATATAATTTAGAGTAGATAAATTTACTAAATGATTGACTTCAATACTATTGATCATGGACATTTTTAAATGTTCAATAACTTGTATTATTTTATAATATAATAATAATTCAAAAATGATTAAAATGTCATTTTTGATTTTTTATTTTAATATAAATAATACAAGCTATTAAATCTTTAAAAATGTCTATGCCGGTTAAAGAAATCATTGATATTAATGCTACTGTTTTAAATTTAGGACAAAATTTAAATCAGTATAATTATAGAGATGAAGATATTAAACATTTAGTAAATTTGAAAGGTTTAAATTTATATATGAATTATTTTATCACTGATAAAGGTATTGAAAATCTAGTAAATTTAACAACGTTAAGATTACGTTGTAATTCTATGATTACAAACGCTGGACTTAAAAATTTAGTAAATTTAAAATGTTTATATATTGGAGATAAATATTGTAAAATTGATGATGATGGTATTAAACATCTAGTTAATTTAGAAGCATTATTTTTAGATTATGATTCTAAAATTACAGATGAAGGTATTAAAAATTTAGTAAATTTAAAACATTTATCAATTGAAGAAAAAACTAATCTTACATCTAAATGTTTTGATTATTTACAAAATTTAGAAAGTTTATCTACTCATAATAATAATGAATTTACAATTGAAGATCTTAAAAAACTTAAGAAATTAAAATCGTTGTGTTTATATGGACATCAAATTAAAATCACTGGATATTCTATTCATTGTAACTTACCATGGTTAAAAAAATTAAGTATTAATAATAATTTTTCTAATTTTGGTGATTCTGAAATTAATTGGATTCAGAACTTAGAATCATTAAGATTATGTAGTAATGGTTTAGTTACTGACGCTGGTATCATACATTTGTCTAATACATTAAAATGGTTAGATTTACAAAATAATAAAAATATTACAGATAATTGTTTAAAGCATTTTATAAATTTAGAATATTTAAATATTGCTGGTAATAAAAAAATTACACACGCAAGTTTAAAATATTTAAAAAAAATTAAAAACTTAAACTTGATGGGTAATCAAAATATTAGTATTAAAACTTTTAAGGAGTTGCAAGAGTTAGAAGAACTTAATTTAAATCATAATCATTTGGTTTATGATGAATGTTTAAAACACATACCAAACTTAAAAAAAATTTCATTAGAATATAATGATAAAATTACTGATGTTGGATTATCTTATCTTACAAACTTGGAAGAGATTAATTTAAAATATAATAATTTAATTTCTGATGCTTATATTAAAAAACTTAAAGAAGCTGGAGTTGTTGTAAAGAAAGAACCATTTTTATATATGATGGAAATGTGTTATTTGGATTTGTAAAAGTTAATTGAGATTTAAAAGTTATTTTTTTTTATATGTTTAGATGTGTTTTATTTTAAAAAAATAAACTAAATAAAAAATAGTTAATGAAAATTGCATAAAAAAATAATTAAAAGTTATGTATTATAAATAATATATTATTTATAATACATAAATAATATATAAATTATTATATTCCATAATTATGGCATTCAAAAATACATTATAATGCCACATTTATGCTTCAATCTTTATTGTTTTTTATTATATAACTATTTAATTATTATAATATCATAATAGATTATCATTTTTTTACATTTACATGTAATTTTTTTTTAATGGTGTCATAATATTTTTTTCTGGTTTAATGTATTCTGAAAATTTTTTATATCGGAATAAAAATTGGAATACAAAAATTATCATATTCTCACCACCAGTAAATTCATCTTCAATATTAAACTTTAACTCATCATAATCATAATCGTCATAATGTTCAATAAAATTATCATTTTCATATATTATATTATTTTCTTTCAATATATTAATAATTTTAATTAATTCAGAATTAATTAATGAATTTCCAGATATTCTAATCCATTCATTATCTTTTAATTCATAAAATTTATCTCTTACAATTTTATATGTTGGTATTTCTTTATTAAAATACATTTTATTTAAATAATATTCAAATAACGCTAATACATAATAATCAGATTTTTTAATAGTATAATCATTAAAAATTTTAATAATTTTATATGAATTTAATCTATTTAATATATCGTTTAATTCATCAATTATAAATGAATATGTTATTGGTTTAACATTTGATTTTATATAATCTTCTTTCTTCTTTTTTAAATATTCTACAAATTCAGATTGTTGTTTTTTAGCATTTTTATATGCTTTTATTTTATTTTTTTGTAAATTATCATATAAATCTAATAAATTATCAGATAATTTATTTCTAATTTCCGAAATAAAAATTTTTATATTAGTTTCTGTAACATCAATAAATTCACAATTTTCATATTTATTAATAAATTTTTTATAGTATAATTTTAATTTATTATCAATTATATTTCCATATTCTTTTATTAATGCTTTAAATGTTTCATAAATAATATACATTAATGTAGCATCATCCAATTCATCTATTTGATTTATATTTTTTTTAACATAAATTGTATCAGTTTTATTATTATCTAAAGCAAATATGTGACCAACTTTATTATCATAATCAGCATATAATATTTTTAATAAATCATTAATTTCTTCAATAACATCTAATACAAAATAATGTGGTGTATCAATAGATGTTAAATGTAATAAGTCAATATATTTATCTTTAATATTAGATTTTTTTAAAATTTCATGAATACTATTAATATCTAATGGTTGATTATCAGTATTTACTATAATAAGATTATTATTATTAATTTGTTGATTGGTTATATTATTTGTTGTATTATTACTAGTATTAGTATTATTATTTATAATTTGTGTTTGTAAATTATTTAATGGTTGTTGAAGTTTACTATTTAAAATACATGGATTTTTTCTATTATTTTTATGGTTTTTTAAAGTATCAGCTCTTGCAAAATAAGCCTTACAAATATCACATTGGAAATTTGTAATTTTAACAACTTTTAAATTATTAATCAGAATGTTAACATTAATATCTTTTTCTTTAGTTTTAGATTTACATATAATTTTTCTATTTAAATGTCTAATTAAATCAAATTTTAAATTAAATTCTTTATCACATCTTAAACATGAAAATTTATTCATAATTATGTATTTTAAATATATAAAATATTATATTAAAATAATATAATATTAATCAAAATTTAAACATTCATTTAATATACATTTTTTAACATTACATATATCATCAATTTCAAAATATTCATTTTTAATTTTTACATATTTTTCAGATAACAACTTCAAAATATGACTTTCTAATTCTTTAGCTTTATCACTACTATATGTCATTATATACTTAGTATTTACACCATATGATTTTGTACGATTTAATGTATCTTTATTACTAAAACCAAATTTATATCTATTAGTTCCAATTAATTCTTCTGGTTGAATCAAATATATTAAACCATTATTATTAATTGGTAGTAGATCATTATTTTGTAATTGTAGTGTTAAAAATTTAATTTGATCTTTTAATTGTTTTACTTCATCAGTATCAGTAAAGTTTAATTGATTTCTTAACTGATTATTTTCTTCAGTTAATCTTTCAACAGCAGGTTTACATTTTTTCTTTTTATTTTTATGGTTTTTTAAGCTTCTTTCATCATAAAAATATTGTAAACATATATCACATTGTGGTTTTTCTTTTTCTTTATCACAAGGTATTTTTTTTTTAAAATGTTGATTTAAATTAGATTTAGTAGTAAATTCTTTATCACATTTATTACATTTAAATTTATTCATTTTTTATTAAATACTATTATAAATTATATCAAAATAGCTTAAAAAAAATATTAAATGTATTTAATATTTTTTTTTAATTTTTATATTTATATCATATATTTTTTATTCATCATCACTATCACAATCTTCTTTATCATTAAAAAATTTTTCTATTCTTTCATTTATATATTTATTATATTCATTAATAAATTTTTTTTCATCTAAATAAATTGTTTTAAAATTATCTTTATTTAATATTTTATAGTTTAATTGTACTAAAATATTATTTAACATTTGTAATAAAAATTTTGGATATTTATTTAATAATGTTATATCATTATATTCTTCTTCTATTTTTTTTATAATATACTCCAATTTTGATATAATTTTTTTACTATCACACTTATTATAATGATATATAAATAAATGATATATTTTATGATTGTCTTTTTTCATATATTCAATTAATGATATTTTTACTTTATCTTGAATAAATTGTAAATTATCATCATTAGTGTAATTAAATGTTATTATATCGTCATTGTTTAACGATATAAAGACATTATAAATATTTTTATTATTAAATTTTTTATAATCTTTTACTATTTTTTTATTTTCATCAGATTCATCATAACTACTAATTTGTACATTTTTATAAGATTTTATTAAATAGTTATAAAATTGTGATTCTATAACGCCAAAATCAAAAATATTTAAATTATTTACCTGTGGTTTTAAATTAATATTATATACATTTTCATTATTATAACATAATAATGAAAAAGAATCATAAATATTAAAGTAATCAGTTTTTTTAGAAATTAATTTTAATTTATGGTTACATAACCATTTTAAATCTTTTTTATCTTTAATAAATTCTTTATAATATTTATCTAATTTTATTAAAGCTTCATAATGTTCTGTAAATAAATAACGTTGTATCTTTTTTATATTTTCATTTTTATTATTTATTTTATTAGATGGAAATAAATTAACACATTCGCATTTTGTGTGCGTTGATGAATTATTTTGAAATGATTTATAATAAATATCAATAATATCATAAAGTATACAAACACCATTATCACCATTATAATTTGTATTCATAATATTTATCAAATAATATAAAATTATCATTTCAAAAGAACACAGTTTCTTTATTTCTTTATCTATTAATTTTTTACATTTTTTTTTAACAATATCTATTGTTTGTAATATAATTCTATTATATTCTTTAATTTTTTCATTATATTTATTAAAATTATTAAATAATAAAATACCCAAATATGTATTGTTTTTTTCATCATTTTTTAATCCACATTTTTTCCATGTTTTAACATTTTGTATTGGTGTATTATATATTCTATATAATAATGCTCGGATCTGTTGAGTTTGTTTATTATCATAATCTTGTACAATTTTAATAATAAAGTAAATATTCATAATACGATGGCGTAATATATGGTGGTTCATATCTACTATTTTTTTGTTTAATTTTTCATGTATTTCAATAAGTTGATTATTTGATTCTTCAGATATTTCAAAATCATTATTTTTATTATAATTAATGATTTCATTACAATATCTAATATTATTATTAATTAATAAATGTGTTGGTTTATTAATTCTATTATTATTTACAACTTTATTATATGCATCAGTCATTTTTTTGGAAATATTACAATTATTATTATTTTCATAAATAATATATAGTTTTTCTTTCATACGAGTTAGTGCAACATGTAACATTGAATGATAAATTAAATTTTGTTTATAACCACTAAAACAATATAAATTATTATCATTTAATCCAAAAACAATTACAATTTTATGACCTAAACCTTTAGATGTATGAATAGATATTAATCTTGTTGATTTTTCAGATTCTCTTAAATTTATAGATGATCCAATTTCAGATTTATGTAATATTGCATGTTTTTTATAATCATTTTTATTGTTAATATTATTTTCATAAGAATACCAATAATTTCTAATTTCAAATTCCAATCTTTCTAATATTTTATTACCTTTAATTCTTGGAGTAATAATTAAAATATCTTCTCTGTTATAACCATTTTTAATTTCAGTTATATATACATTCATAATTTTTTTAAATATTATATCATTTTCATCATCTTTATTATTATCTTTATCTTCATTTTTATCTTTATTTTCACTATTATTTTTATTATTAGTATATTTATAATATTCAATATTATCATCACAATCATTTATATCAATTAAATTTAATGCATTTTCATCATCTATAATATTATCATGAGTTATTTCTGGTAAATTATAATCATTAAATGGGACAACTTTATTTACAAAATTTATTAAAGTTTTATTATTAAACCGCTTTACATTGTTAGTATATTCTAATTTATTATAATCAATAATAGTATTATTATAATTATAATCTAATAAATACTTAAATGCATTTTTTTCATTAGAAATAGATTGTAGTAAATCACCTACAATATAACAATTAATATGTTTTTCTTCCATTAATCTTATAATTGCTTTCCCATAAATTTCTGATAAATCTTGTGTTTCATCAATAATTAAACACATTTTTTTATTTAATTGAACTGAGTTTGGATAATATATAAAATTTAAATTATTATTTTGTAATATATTACTATTTACAATTTCTTCTGGTAATTTTGTAAAAATATCTGAACACATTTTATTAATATATCCACTAGATATAGACCAGAAAAATGAATCTACTGTACCAATAACAATATTTTTATTAATATTATTTTTTTTAAATGTAATTATATGTTTTTTATTATTATCTAACTCATAATTTATCAAATTTTGAATTATACCTCTTTTTTCTTGATCTTGAAATTCAAATAATATATTATCTTTTGCTGAATGTTGTTTTGTTATAATAACATAATCATCATATTCAAAATCTAAATTATTAATTTGTTGAACAATACCATATGTTTTACCATTTCCAGCACCTTGCTGTTTTAAATAAAGTATACATTGTTTTGGAACATTAATATTTAAAAGTGATTCAGTATTATTTTTTAATCTATTAATAAAATCATTTTTATTATAAAATTCAGAATATATAATAGATTTATTTTTTACATGATTTGGATATATTTTATATATAATTTCGTCAATATCTAAAAATATAAAATCATGGATTTTAAAACTATTATATTTCCAAAATTCATCAATAACAATTATTTTTTTAGATTTATCAACAACAGAATGAAATCCGTTTACAACCCATATTAACTTTTTTTTATTAATAGAAACGTAATCATTATGTCTATTATTTATTTCATTTTCTTTATAATTTGAATTTTGAAATTCTATAATATATTCATCATTTATTAGTGCATCACATCTTCTATTTTTTATTTGACCATTCGTGTTAAAACTTTGTTCAATAATAGAAAAATTAGATTGCCATTCTTTATGCCATTCTGACATTGTATTAGGACATCTATTAGAATTTTTATGTCTAAAATGTGTTATTCTTTTTTGACCATTAACAAAGATTAATTCACTATTACATTTAACACATAATAATTTTTGTTTATCTGAATTGTCATAATCTTGTGCATATGTTAAAAATTTATTTCCATTTTTATTAATAAAATATGCTAAATGAACATCTTTATATTTGCTTTTATTTATGTTTTTAGTTATATTTTTATTCATTATTTATTTTAATCAAATATATCAAATATTGTGTATATATTATATAATATTCATATAATTATTATATCAAAATAGCTTAATATATAACAATAAAAAATTTCAAAAAAAAATAAAACCAAACCAAACATACTAACATAAACTATGACTCATTTTTAAATTTGGTAATAAATCGATAACATCTTTAGTAATTTTTGAATTATCATAATTTTTTAATTTTTTTAAATTTTTTAAATCTTTAATACCATTATTAGAAATTAAACTATTACATGTTAAATCTTCTAAGTTAGTTAAATCTTTAATACCAATATCTGTAATCCATTGGTTAAGTTGTAAATTTAATGTTTTAAGTGTTTTTAGTTGTTTAATACCATTATCATCAATTGTTATATTTTTACTTAAAATTAATTCTTCTAATGGTAATTCAATAATACCATTATTAGTTATAGTATCATTATATGATAAATTTAATCTTTTTAATTTTGTTAAATTTTTAATACCTTCATCAGTAATATTTCCATTTTCATATAAATCCAATTCTTCTAAATTTACTAAATGTTTAATACCATCATCTGTAATTTTATTATTACAATATAAAACCAATCTTTTTAATTTTGTTAAATTTTTAATACTATTATCAGTTATAATATAATTACCAGATAAATTTAAATTTTCTAAGTTAATTAAATGTTTAAGTCCATAATCAGTAATATTTTTTGGACAATAATTATTTTCAAAATCATAGGATAAATTCAATTCTTTTAAATTTATACACTGTTTGATACTATTATTATCAATTTTATCAAGATAATTTAAACTTGGTAAATGTTTTAAATGCTCCATCTCTTCATCAGTAATTTTACTCATTATTAATTTTTACTAAATTAAAAATGTATTAAATAATTTTAGTTTTTTACTTATATAATCTATTATATTTGAATATTAAAAATAGATTAAATTTGATTTATTATTTTGATATAAATAATCATGTCATTCAACGATCTAAGTGATGATATACTACGAATTATCGGTTCATATTTACAATCGTTAATTTTTATACATATTAATAAAAATTGTAATCAATTCAAATATGAATATAATTTTAGATTAACATATCATGCATTAAAATATTATAATCAAGTTAATGATGAAATTTTTAAAATGATTACACATTTAAATTTACATAATATGCATGATATTGGATTATATGATAAAACACTTGAAAAATTTATAAATTTAAAAAAATTAAATTTAAATGATGATAAAAATATTACAAATAATGGTATTAAATATTTAATAAAATTAGAAAGTTTAAATTTAGCATGGAACACAAATATTACTAATGATGGACTTAAATATTTAATGAATTTAAAAAAAATAAATTTGTGTTATAATTCAAATATTACAGATGATGGTATTAATCATTTAAAATATTTAGAAAAATTAAAATTAAATAGAAATGCACGTATAACAAATAATAGTGTTAAAAACTTGGTTCATTTAAAGAGATTAGATTTAATTCATAATAATAATATAGATAGTAATTCTTTTAAAAATTTAAAAAATTTAATAGAATTAAATTTAAATTGGAATAATAAAATAAGAGATGATGATATAAAACATTTAAAACATTTAAAAAAATTAGGTTTATCATTTAATCATGGAATAACAGATGAAGGATTAAAACACTTAACAAATTTAGAAGAATTATATTCTAGTTTTAATAATATAATTTCTGATAATAGTCTTAAATGTTTAACAAAATTAAAAGTTTTAATAATAAATTCTAATAATAAAATAACAGATAATAGTATTAAATATTTAATAAATCTTAAAGAATTATGTTTGAATTACACTGATAAAATAACAGATGAAAGTATACGACATTTAATTAATATTGAATATTTAACATTGTTATATACAAACATAACAGAAAATAGTATTAATTGTCTACCAAAATTAAAAAGATTGCATATTGAAAATCATAATATTAATATTGAAAAATTAAAAAAAATAAAATTAGAATTAATTGAATAAATTGCATATTTGTAATACAAATAAATAATATAAACATAAATGTATATATAAATGTATATATAAATGTATATATAAATGTATATATAAATGTATATATAAATGTATATATAAATGTATTTATATAATATATGCATATTTTTTTTTATCTATAAACTATTTGTAATTTTTTTAAATTTTTTAAACCATTATTTGTTATAATATTATTATGATATAAATTTATATGTTCTAAATTTACTAAATGTTTAATACCATTGTCTGTTACTTTTCTATTATATGTTAAGTTTAAACATTTCAACCTTGTTAAATGTTTAATTCCATCATTATCTATTGTATTATTTAATCCAATAGTTTTTAATTTTTTTAAATTTTTTATACCGTTATTTGTAATAGCATTATTAGAAATATATAATGTTTCTAAGTTAATTAAATCTTTAATACCATCATCTGTAATAACATCATTTATATTTAAATTTAGAAATTTTAAATTTTTTAAACTATTAAGACATTCATTAGTTATTTTATCATTCTTACATAAAAATAATTTATATAATTTTTTTAATTTTTTAATACTATTATCTGTTATTTTTGTATTAAAATTTAAATATAATACTTTTAAGTTTTGTAATTTTTCTATACTATAATTTGATATATTATTATTGTAATTTAATTTTAAATGTGTAACAATAGGTAATTTACTCAATTCATAATCTTTAATAAAATGCATATATCTTTTTTTTATAGTAAAATTATAAAAATATTTAAATTTATTACATTGTTTATTAATATGTATAAAATTTAAGGATTGACAATAAGATCCAATAATTCTAATAATATCATCAGATAATGATTCAAATTTAGATATATTTTGATTTTGTTTATCATTCATATTTTGTTTCTTATTTTGTTTCTTATTCATATTGATATATTTATTTATAAAAAATTTAAATTTAACATATAATGTTATAAATATATAATGGAAAATACCGGAAAGCATAATTATTTTATTATAAATTATTTCGAACCTTATATAAATTTAAAAAAATCAACAAAACAACTTTATATAAATTGTATAACACAACTACATAATTTATCAAAAAATAATATTAATACTATTAATTTTTTAAGAGATTATAATAATATTATTAATATTATTCTACTAAATTATACAAATATAAATACTATAAAATTATATTTTAGTGCAATTTTATTTGTATATAAAAATGATCCGTTATTTGATGAATCTATATATGAAAATACAATAATTAAAAAAAATGAATTTTTAAAAAATGCTCAACAAATAGAAACCTCCAAAGTTGATGCAATTGGTGGATCGACTTGGGGTCACCCTTACAATGATTGCCCTTTAATCACAACAACATTGGAGGTTTATAACAAATATAATATAAAACAGAAATTACAAAAAAAATTAAAACATTTTATAAAATATGATGAAGAAGATTTTGATCAAATAGATAAAAAATATGTTGATGAATTATGTGAATATGTAATATTACATTTTTATATACATTTAAAACCATTAACAAAATATGATTTATTTGATTTTATCATACAAACTGGAAATATACCAGCTAAATACCATAATGTAAATTTTGTCTATTATAGTCCAATGAATCAATTTATGCAATTATATTACAATAATTATAAATCTGTAAGTAAAAATGGTTCAATAGTTCAAGAATTAGATAATACAACATATAGATTGGTTAGACATTATATGAAAGTTTATAATTATTTTTATAAGATTGATGTTAAATATTTATTTACAAAAAATAATAAAAAAATAAACAATCCACAAGCATATTTAAAAGCATTATTAACAAAATATTTCCCAAATGAAAATATAAAAATATGTGATTTATTATAATAATACTTCCAATAATAAATCATATTCTGGAACTTCTTGATAATATTTATATGTTTCTAAAATATTATAATATTTTTTTAACCAACCCGGTAAAGATTTATAATCTTTAGATTCTGAAAATGTAATTTTTGAATTGTATGTTAAAGACATAGATTTTTCAGAATAATCTGGAAGATATACACCCCATGGTAAATATTCTAAATATAGATGACATAAGATATAAAAAATAGATTCTATATCATCAACTCTATCTGCTAAATTACCTTTAGTTGCATTTTTACTAGAATATAAAGGAGTACCATATGTATGAACACCAGGTACAAATTCACGTATTGTTGAACCTTTATAATACGATTCGACCATTCCAAGATCTATAAGCACTATTTTATTATTATCTTTACTAAAAAACATAATATTATTTAAACTAAAATCTAAATACAAATATTTTTTAATATGTAAATATTTTATAATATTAATTAATTGATATCCAATACTTTTAATATCATTTTCTGATAATTTATTTAATTTTCTTTTGAATCTTTCAGATAATGATTCTTCATATTTTTCAACTATAATATATGAATATTTATAATTTTTTGTATTTACTGTTTCAAAATTATCTGTTTTTTTTAATTTTATTATTTGTGGATGGTCTAATTCATTCATTAATTCATATTCTGTTTTTATTTTTTCTAACATCATTGTAAAATATTCTAATTCTTGTTTTTTATATTTTTTATTATCAAGAATAACAAAATATATTTTTAAAATATATTCTTTGTTTGTTGAATTTTCTTTTATTAAAAACACATCTGACATCATAGTTTTTGCAACATGTTTTATAATTGTATATTTACTTTTAAAATTGTCAGATAATATATTATTTAAATTATTAATAAAATATTGACTAACTGAATTTTTATCCCATTCATCACCACCTTTTTTATTTTTTTTATCTAATCGTTTATGATGATAAATTAAACTATCTCTACGCATTGCATCTAAATTATCTTTATGGTTAATATATTTTTGCTTATAATGTATAAAACAATATGTATCAATTTTTCCTATTTTTTTTGCATTATTTAAACATTGTTCATTAGTATCAAAACCATTAGAATCTTTAATTGTAGATAAACAACGCATTGTTATATATAATAATATAAAAAAAATATACATAGTATTTTAATTTTTATAGTTTTTATAATTTTTATAGTATTTATAATTAATTATGTATCAATCTAAAATATATTCAAATTTTTATAATTTTTTTAAAATATCTTTACACATCAAATATCTTTTATATATTATCCAGTTGATCCAAAACCACCATTACCACGAGATGTATTAGATAATGAATCTTTTACTTTAAATAAACTAATATTATATTTTTTTAATAATAATTGACCATATCTACAAGGTAAATTTAAATCTGGCATATCTTTATTAATTTTATATACTACAACATTAATAGGTCCACGATAACCAGGATCAATAATACCAACTGCGTTCATTTGAATATATCCAGTTTTATAAAATGAACTTCGAACAACAGTTTCAGTATAATATCCTAAAGTTGGTTCAACTGAAATATTAGTTGTATACATTTCCATACCATTTTTATCACTAATTTTTTTAATTAATGTTAAATCATATCCAACATCAGATCCTTTTGATTTATATGGAATAACTGTTAAATTTTCAATCGAATTATCATAAACTGAAAAATATAAAATTGGTGTAGATGCGATGGTGTTGATTGTAAAATAAATACTATTTAAAATAAAATATAAAGAATCTTTATCAACATTTGAAAATTCATCATCATTTTTTCTATCTTCTAATTTTGTATTAATAAATTGAAATAAGTCTAAAGTATTGGATGAATTAATTTTTAAAAATGATAAATATTTATTATCCTTTATAAATTCAACTTTTAAATCATGTTCAGTTAATAAATCAATCATAAAATCATTATAATCACTATTATAAAAATACATACAATTATCTTCATAATTATACCAAGTAATAACATTATAATTACAAGAACTTGATAATGAATTAATTTCTTCATGTGATGTTATAGTAGCATCCTCATATAGTGAATTATGTAACGAATTATATGGTGGTGGATTTTCTGTTTGTATATTTTCTGTTTGTGTGTAATTATCGATTATTTTTACAGTGTTATCATTTGAATTTGATGAATTCGTTAAGCTATTTTTTTCACTATTAAAAATATCATCAATAACACTATATTTAAAATCAATATCATCTTTAATATCTAAATCAGATAAACTAACAAAAGAATTAGTCATATCATCAGATCTAAAATCTGTTGTTGATTTTAAATTCATATTAGATTTTAATTTTGATAAAATAGTATCATCATTAAATTTAATATTATCAATAAGTTTTGAATTTTTTTTAGAATTAGATGTAATATGTAAATAATTTAAAAAATTCATTTTTATTATACTTATAAAATATTATATTAAGATAATATATGAATTAATATATATTGATATGCAAACTAATAAATTAAATTACATTGAAGATAAATACAAAAATAAATTACTTGGATTTCAATATTATGATGATTTTGGTTTTGTATCTATACCATTACATGATAAAGCACCAATTATTAAAAATTGGCAAAATACTATAGAAACGATACCACCAACATATAATACAGATAATACTGGAATATTAACTGGTCAAATTAATAATATAACAGTTTTAGATATAGATTTAAAAGATGATGGTGTTGCATATTGGAATGAACTAATATTAAAAAATAAAAAAATAAATACACCATATGTTCAAACCGCAAATGGTGGATATCATTATTATTTTAAATATGATAAAGAAATAGAAAATAGAAATAGAATTACAATAAATAACAAAAAAATTGGATTTGACATAATAAATAATAAACGCCAAGTAGTAGCACCACCAAGTATAATAAATGGAAAGAAATATAAATGGATTATTTCATTAGAAGATACTAATATAAAAAAAATACCAAAATGGTTAAAAAATCTATTGATATAATTGTGATAAATAAAATCTGTTATTTTATTTCTAATATATTATCTCAGTCATTAATTATTAAAACTGTTACAATTTCTGGAAATCATAATTTAATAAATATATAATATAAATATTTTATGCTTGATTAATCATCAACATAAAAAAAATATAATATTTATGTGATATTTATAAATATATATATGATTTTAAACATTTTATTAAATATTTTTGTATGTAATTCAATTAATTTTTGATATGACAAAAATTATAATTTTATAATTCTATAATTGACTTATTTAATGATATATATTCTTGAAATTTATTATATTTAAAAATGTATTGAAATGTATAATGTAAAATTACAAAACCACCTCTATAATTATCTTCAATATTATATTTTAATTGTTCATAATCATAATCATCGTAACTTTCTATAAATTCATTTCTTATTTCATCATATATTATGTTATTATCTTTTAATTTATTAATGTATTTATTTATTTCATTTTTAATAAATTCTGATTGATCTAACTTAATCCAACTATTATCAACATAAATATAAAATGAATTTTTTTCAAGTTTAATTGGTGGTGCTTTATTTGAAATATATAACATATTTATAAAATATTCAATAATAGATAATATATAATAGTTTTCTTTTGGGATTAAATTTTCATTAAAAATTTTTATAATTTTATATGATTTTAAACGATTAAAAATTGTATTTAAATCATCCATTTTTAAAATATAACCAATATATTTAATTCCACCATCTGCATCATTATTTTTTTTCTTCTGTTTTAAATGTTTAATAAATTCAGATTGTCGTATTTTTGCATTTTTATATGCTTTTGATTTATTATTGTATTTTTGTAAATCTGTATATAATTCTAATAAATCATCAGCTAATTTATTTCGTATTTCTGAAATAAAATTTTTAATATTATCATCAGTATCTATATTTATAAAATCACCATTTTCGTAAGCTTTTATAAATCTTTTATAATATAAAAATAACTGTTTATCTAAACATTCTTTATATTCAATGATTATACTTTTAAAAGATTCGTATATAATATATAGTAAAATTTTATCATCCAATTTATCTATTTCAGTCATATTTTTTTTAACATATATAGTTGAAATATTATCTATATCTATACGAAATATGTGACCTGATTTATTATTATAATCAACATATAAAATTTTTAATAATTCATTAATTTCATCAATTATATCTAAAATATGAGTTTTTATATTATTTTTATCAGTAATATTATCAGATGATAATGTTAATAAATTAACATATTTATCTTTAAAATCTGATTTTTTTAATATTTCATTAATTTTTGTAATATCTAATGGTTCATTATTCGTATTAATTATAATAAGATTATTAGTATTATTACTATTATTATAATTAGTCTCATTTTTTGTATTATTTGTAATATTTTTTGTATTATTTATAACTATATTATTATCTTTTATTTTGTTTTCATCATTATCAGTATTATTGTCGATATTATTATCATTTAAAGTTATAACTGCAATACATGGTGTTTTTTTATTTAAATGATATTTTAATCTACTACTAGAAGAAAATACTTTTAAACATCTATCACATCTTGTATTTACTGGTTGTCTTTGATTACATGGTGTTTTATTTT
>JACCDV010501090.1_pt1 | contig 16681 bp, 20 predicted proteins | sample 7446131 | NCBI WGS metagenome assembly JACCDV01 (sample SAMN15323448, study PRJNA562643) | freshwater metagenome | isolation source: river surface water | place: USA:Blue River Watershed | collected 2017-08-17 | reverse complement strand
GAAGTTCCATTCTGATTCGGACGTCGTGGCGAAAAATATCAAACTGGCACAAATCCCGAACAGAACTATACATCCAGTAATGAGATATTTTTTATGCATAAATTAATAGTAGCAGGTGAGGGATGACTCGGACGCGCAAGTCATTTATTTCAGTAGTGACTTTCTGTTAGTAATAATCACCAGCGAGAGATATGGATTTCCTCATTCTACCGTTCGTACGAAAGGTAGAATGACTGTGTCACGATTAAAGTTCGGAGGCGCTCTTATGCCAGAGCGAAAATGGTCTAACCCCCATTTCCAGATAGGGATATGGAGACAAAAAACGGAGTTCTGTAGCTTATACTATTTAGCGTGAGAGGCTTTGCAGTACCACTCTTTGTAGCAGTGCTCGGTTTAGTGGTTTTCGCTGGGGCCATTGTTGTTTATTCTTCTAAGAGTTTTTTAATTTCGAATGAAACGAGTCTTGTTGAAACTAATGAAAGTGCGACCATAGAGGATGCAGATGCGGAAACACAGACTGAGACCGAAGGCGCATCGTCGCAGTCCTCTGCGGCAAACGTATCTCTGCCAAATGGCGGAACGGGCGGGCTGACATATTCGCGCGGTACACAATACGTGGATAAGCAGAAGAGAGATTTGACGGCATTATTTCAATACAAAGCCATACCTTCATGCGACACGCTGTCGACCAAGGACGCTTTTAGCTTAGACGTGGGTGACGGAACCAGCATCATTGCGGATTGTTTTGGTATTCATGGACACATGTATAAAAAATTTGGGAGATACACCGCAGTGTATCTGCGAAATGGGATCCCAGAGGCCACGGTAGAGGTGAATTTAGAATTGCCAATCGATGTTACACCTCTACCGAAAAGCGACAATCCTGAATCTACGGCAGCACTTTCAGTTACGTGGCAGGAGATGCAGGCATCGTATTTAAGTTCATGCAAGATAGGAACAATAGCGAAAACGGAACAGGGCGCTTCTTTCTATTTAGGCAGATTTGGACAGCAAGTCATCGTTACTGACTACCCAGGGACGAAGGCCGCTTTAGCGAATGAAATTTCAAATGGCCTTTTGCACTGCAACCCTGGTCCTATTGAGATGCTCGAATAGTGGAGTATCTTCTCGTCCTACCGCAGCTATGCCTTAGCTAGCATGCGAGCTGTTGGGATAGCCTCGAGCACGTTGGGTCGAGACTGGGCGGCTTTATAAAACGCCTTTGACTCTGAGGAATGTCTATACAGCGAACCACGAGAGACTTGGGGCCAATGCTGACGGTAGTAGTCAATCATTTGCTCATCGGTCATTGAAGTCCAATTTCTTTTGACGCGTACGATAGCAGCTAGGACTTGTGGGCGCTTGTATGCGGCTTCATAGAATGTGCAGGACTCATTTGAAAGTATTTGCAATTTACCGCGTGAAACTCCGGGCCAGTGTTTATTGTAGTGCTCTATCATTTGCTGGTCGGTCATCGAAGCCCAGTCGGTTCGTGCGCGCGCGATAGCGTCGAAAACGCCTGGTCTTTGCGAGGCGGCTTGATAGAAGGCGCTCGCCGCACTCGACACTGAAGGGAGTTTTCCCCGAGATATGCCTGGCCATTGAGCACGGTAGTATGACAACATTTCTTCGTCAGACATAGATTCCCAATCATTTAGGGCGCGCGGAATAACCTCAAGGACTCGCGGTCTATTGTATGCAGCGCGGTAGAAGGATTCCGCCTCCTTCGAAAGTTTTTGAAGTCTGCCTCTTGTAACCCCTGGCCAATGTTGATTGTAGTAAGCAATCATTTTTCTGTCGTTCAACAAATGCCACTTTGCGCGTTCATGTACGATTTGCTCACTCACTTTAAGTGGGGACTTGGCCGCAAGTTGGTCGCGCTCAGCACTTTTTTGCTCTCTACGAGTCATCGTTTCAACCTATCAGGAAACGCAGGCGGAGTCATCCTAATGAGAAATGAAGCCCACCTACCATGTATTACTGGGAAAAATTCAAACATGGGCTCCGCTGGTATTTAAGAATTCCCGCGTTCGCATCCTCGGAAATGAATAAACCCCCATTCGGGGGCTTTTCATTTCACTCGGATGCTCCCTAGATGGAGCGAGTTTCGAACCACAAACTGGGCCGAATTATTTGAATTTCCTGAAGTGTCACAAGCTCAAATTCAAAAATTAATTCAACCGAGTGTCATTAGCTGACCTTAATCTGAAAGTTATACATACCCATCCCACAGACGCCCTGCACTTTATCTCCAGATTTTGGCGTACCTAAATCTATTACCTCTTCACCTGTCGGTTGCAGTATCTTTTGAAAGCCTATGGAACGAACCACAAGCGATGCCGAACAATCATAGGTACCATCTGTCTTTACAACAAGTTTTGTGGGTAGCCCTCCTTTGATTTGTGTGACGCGCGGAGAGTAGCCACCTTTTGCGGTAATAGTTACGTACTGCACACCATCTTTAATTTCGATATTTTGTGATTGTGCAACTTCGTCACCTGAAGATACCGACCTATCAGAAACAAAGTAAAGAGTCCCACCAATGAGGACAAGACTGACGATAATGGATATGATTGTGTTTTTTTGCATAGATTAACTAATAAGATTATATGTTAAATAAAGGATCGATAACACCGAGGCCAGCAAGTCCTGCGAGAAGCGCAAAAGCCCCAAGACCAATCACCAGTACCCCTGCCGATTTAAAGAAAAGCGAAGCGTGTTTTGATTGTGCGAATGAGGCGGAACCAAACGATAGAAGCGCAAGCATCGGTAGTGTGCCGAGAGCAAATGCTCCCATAATGAGAAACCCTGAAAGGAATGTGCCACTTGAAAGTGCGGCAACTTGCATTGCTTGAGTGAATCCACACGGCAGGAAGAATGTCCCGACCCCGACCAGAAATGGAGCTATCGTTTTATGCTCCACTTTACGGAAGAAACTGAAAACTCCCGATGGGAGTGCAATCATATTCTTCTCAAAAATCCCCATCAGATTGAATCCGAGTATTATCATCACGACTGATGCAATGATTCCGAGAATTGCTGTGGCAGTAAAACTTATACCGATCGCGCTCCCAATAGCGCCAAGTACACCACCGAGAACTGCAAAGCTTATAAGGCGACCCCCGTGGAAAAGCATCATCGGCTTTACGTCACTTATTTTGTCTTGAGACACTGTCGCTGAAAGAGAAAGGACGAGTCCTCCGACAACAGCCAGACAGCTCGACACTGATGCGACAAGACCGATGATAAAACTCGTAAGTGGAGTTACCGTTCCCCCTAGACCAAAATTCAATATCCCTGATTTTTGAACGATGAAAAACAGAGCCAATAATGCCAAACCAATAGGCAAAGCCTGCCAGATGACACCGTTATCTTTATTAACCTTTGTTTGTTTCTCTACCGAAAGTGAATAGCCGTTACGTTTTATCTTTTCGGTTAGTATGTCCGCAAGCTTATGCTGACTCTCTTCAAGAGTAGTATTGATCGTTACAGTTTCTTGTTTTAGATCAACTCGAGTTTGCTCAATACCAATTTGCTCATTTAAGGTGTCTTCAATAAAGATTTTGCATGATGGGCAGTGCGTGCCTGAGACGTGGAATGTAAAAGTTTTTGTGTTCATAAATTTTTATAATTTCTTCGCTTTAATACGAAGCGAATTTGATACTACCGACACCGACGACATCGCCATAGCAAATCCTGCAAAGACGGGGTTCAAGAGCCAGCCGAAGACTGGATAGAGAACGCCGGCCGCAAGAGGAATACCAACGATGTTGTAGATAAAAGCCCAGAAGAGATTTTGTTTAATACCTCTCATGGTGATTTTCGAGAGCTTTATTGCTTTTACTAGCTTTGAGATATCACCCCCGAGAAGAGTGATTCCTGCTGATTCAATAGCAACATCCGTTCCAGTCCCCATTGCAATCCCTACATCTGCTTGAGCAAGAGCGGGAGCATCATTTACCCCATCCCCAGCCATGGCAACTACTCGTCCTTGTGACTGAAGTGCCCGTATCTTTTCAAGCTTGTCCTGAGGAAGCACATGAGCCACAACCTCGTCGATACCCACAAGCGACGCAATGTACTTTGCGGCTTTTTCGTCATCACCTGTTAGCATTACAACTTTGATACCCAATCTATGAAGGTCGGCAACAGCTTGTTTTGATTCTTGTTTTATTTCATCAGATACCATTACAAAGCCAAGTACCTTTTCTTTCGTGGCGAGAATGACTGGCGTCTTACCCTGCGAGGTGAATTCATTGAGTTCTGCAATATCGAATGGAAGCTTAAGGTCGCTCACCAGTTTCGCATTACCTACAAAGTATTGTGTTCCTTTGATTACACCTTTAAGACCCTTACCTTGTATTCCTTCGAACCCAGAGGTCTCTACTACGGGGATATTTTTTTCTTGTGCGTAGTTCACAATTGCGTGAGCTATCGGATGTTCTGACTTTTTTTCTAGTGAAGCAATGATCGACACTAGTTCATCATCCTTTAGATCGGAAAGATTTTGGATATCCACCAAGGTTGGCTTGCCTTTGGTTATGGTCCCCGTCTTATCAACCACGACCGTGTCCACTTTGTGTAATTTCTCAAGAGTTGCCGCATCTTTAATTAAAATTCCTTCTTTCGCGCCCTTGCCAACTCCTACAATAATCGCGGTAGGCGTAGCGAGGCCTAGAGCGCATGGGCAGGCGATAACAAGAATCCCGACAAACGACACAAGACCATAAGACAGAGCCTGAGAGAACCCCAGATATTGTGACCCAATGATGAGCCAAGCTCCGAGAGTGAGGAAAGCAATTACGAGAACGATTGGCACAAACACTGCTGATATCTTGTCAGCAAGCGCTTGAATTGGGGCTCTACTTCCTTGAGCCTCCTCAACCATTTTAATAATCTGCGCAAGTAATGTTTCAGATCCAACTTTCGTTGCCTTAAATGTAAATGAACCACTTGTGTTGATTGTGCCAGAGACTACACTATCGCCAATCTTTTTTTGGGCTGGCATTGGCTCACCGGTAACCATGGACTCATCAACATAAGACTCACCCTCAGTTATTACACCATCCACAGGAATTTTTGCTCCTGGCTTAACGATGATTAAGTCTCCGTGCTTGACGTCATTTACCGGAATCTCTAACTCTCTTCCATCACGAATAACCAAAGCTGTTTTGGCTTGGAGGTTTAAGAGTTTTTCTATCGCATCACCTGTTTTTATTTTTGATCGAGCTTCAAGATACTTTCCGAGCGCGATAAAGGTAATAACCACGATTGTCACATCGTAGTATTGATACTCAACGTTAATAAAAGGACGAAGAACATCCTCAAAAGCGGTGACAATGAAGCTATATAGAAAAGCGGCACTGGTGCCAATACCGATAAGGGTGTCCATATTGGCTCTGCCATACCGAAGGAACCTATAAAAACCGAGTAGGTAGGGTTTGCCAACAACAAATAAAATATACGTAGCAAGTACTGGGAGCAAATGATGGCTAAATTCTTTTAGCGTATAGCTCATCGCAGGGACAACACTGTATTCTGCAAGGATGTCCCATCCCATGATAATTGCCGCAAAGATGGCGATAGGAATTGCAGAAAGTACTTTTGTTCGCATATCAGCAACTTCCGCAAGCTTCTCTTTTTTAGATTGATTCAATCCTAAATGGGCCGCGTGCTCACTCTCGGACATGCCCATTTCTTGGGCGCTTGTGGGAACTTCTAGTGAATATCCGAGCGGCTCAATATGTTTGGAAAGTTCGTGAGGATTTGTTTTTGATGGATCGAAAGACACCTTTGCCTTTTCCGTACCGTAATTAACTTCTGCAGAATGGACACCTTCCACTTTCTTAAAAGTCTTCTCGATGACCGAGGAGCATGAGGCACAATGCATTCCTTTTACTCTGTAAGTTTGTGTGTGCATATTATTTTCTCTTGAGTTTATACACTTTGATGATTTCTGCTTTTGCTTTGGCTGTTTGTCCAGTCTTCATTTGATGATGGACACAGTGGTCAAGGTGGTTCTCCAGAAGCAAATCCTCGACGTTCGATAGACCTTGCTTTACGGCCGATGTCTGGGTAATTACGTCGATGCAATAGGTGTCGTTTTCCACCATCTTCTGAAGACCGCGAACCTGCCCCTCAAGTAATTTGAGGCGACGAACCACTTTCGATTTATTTTTATCGTCCATGTATTTCATACAGATCAGTATACCCCCTAGGGGGTATTAGCGTCAATCAGAAAATGACCGCGGCCTCTCAATGGTCCAAACCCACTCGCTTCTAGAGAAATCTTAAGCAAACGGATATGGGTAGTTCCGTTTGTAAATATTTTCATGGTTCTGGTGGATCTTTGAGTGATCGGGACGATGAATGTCGTCCAACCTCTCAGGCCAATACTGCCGCTCGCCCCAAGTAATCAATACAAATGTCTTTCCTGTTTTTTTAAGGATTGTTTCAAGAAAGTCCTTTCGTATATAGAGCAAATTTTCGTGAGTGCCGTATTGATCCCCAGTCGAGACCGGCATCGCTACAACTTCTCTCTTCGCGTTTACCAAGTTAAAAGTCGCAGATTTGCAGTGAAGTTTGTGGGCCTTCGTAAGCTTCTTGCTCAAGGTGTGTAGACCGGTTGTGTCATCGTCTCTACCCAAATATGAATAGTCCTTTGTCGCAAACCATCGAGCCAAGCGCTGTATACGGATTTTTTCATAGACAGGCTCAATCTTAAATTCCGGCGGCGGCTCTTTTTCCTTTACTACCATTTCTTCTTTTTCCTTATCTTTTTCACCAAAAAACGAGTAAACAATTCGCATTGCGTGCCATTCTTTTTCCTTTTTTGTGAGCGGTCTGCTAACTTCTCCGCGTTTAATTTTAAGTTCCAATACAGGCTCGGGAGTATTCTTTTCACGCCACCCTAATTCGCCGGCAAATACGTCTCGTGTTTCCGGCAAGTCTGGAACCTCGTTATTGCCTGGAAATAGCAGCCCCGCTAGAAACTCGTCCAATTTACTTACATCGGCAGGGTCAACCAACACTCCATAAATAAAGGTTGTAATTTTGCGGCTCTCTTTAGTATTTTTCTCTCCAATAAGTCCGTCGACAAGAATCCACGGGCCTTGTTGGTCGTATATTTTCTCCACCTCTAAATAATCTGAAATATCTGGCGGTTGCTGCTGAACCATCCACTGCTTTATTTCACTCGGTCCTGAAGTAAGTTGTTTTGAAAATAACCGCTTTGGTTTATGCGATTCGGGAAAACTGGCATCGAGTTCCATCGATCCGTCGCGACCGTCTTCGTTTACCCACCATTTATCAAGGAGTTATTTATCAAGCTTGGTTCCCATGATCTCGCGGTAAGCAATGAGGGAATATTTCTCCCCGTATCTTTCTGTTTTGCCTGCATAGTCTGAGCCTCTGTCGTACCTCCTGCTGCGCTCAATATCCTTGTCGACTTCTCCAAACCTATCAAGCGAGTATCCCATTTGATAGAGCCGCCACACTCTCTCGCGCTTCGCGCGAGCCGAATTTTGGGCTTCATACTGACTGGCTCCGTCTGATAGACGAGGTTAGAACTTTGCTGGCAGGGAATGTAGTGGTCAGAGTGTCGGTGGCGGCTCACTAAATTAATACTCCACCCTCTATTTTTTTAGTAAACCTCTAAATTTCTCTGCCGAAACTAGCAATTCCTTAGCCCTGTCTTTCTCACTAATATCAGATAATCTTCTCGTGCCGGAGTATTTTGTCATCATCCACTTGCCGCCTATAAAAAAGTGCCCTGCACTATAGACGGTTTCAGCTGTTTCATAATTAAATTCTCCTTCATTTTCAATGTAAGGAAAAGTTTTTTCCTCTTCGTATACATACACCAATTCCTCTTTATCTAAGTAGAAGAGGTAGGTGATTAAGCCGCGGGAGAGTCCGACACTATAGAGCATTTTGTAAACGTCTCCATTTTTTATGAATCCGGTCAATTCCTGCCCACCGTCGTATGATGGGCTACCGTTCGACAAAAAATAACTGTTATCCAAAACTTTGACCTCATAGTCATCGTTTGCATCCGTACTTTTAACAATCTTCCAAATACTTTCATGCATCACTGGTTCTAGGTGACCTACTGATTGCGTATCTGATATCTGGTTACAAATTGTGCTGTGCGGTCCTTCTCGCCTTGTCTTTATTACTTGTTGACCATAACCAGAAGAAAACGTCAAAGCATTAGCGTCATCGCCATAAATGAGCACGCCATTCGTGTCGGTTTCTTGGGTAAGTATTAATGGATTTTGGTTATTAGCAATCACCTTCACACTAGAGCGACTCTGGATTTCAAGTATAAACTCCTCACCGTTCTCGCATTTATACGAAATCGGCTTTGGGGATGTAGAAATTGCTGTATAAATCAGAATAGAAATTACCACCAAACCAAGGATTAATTGCCCGCCATTTTTCTTGATAGCAGGCCACATACTACTAGTTACTGGTTGAAGTGGCATTTCTCGTGTCGACTTCCGCATTGTGTTGGAGCATTAACCTCCAGAGCTGAATTTCTGGGCTCGCTTCAAACGTTCGGCAGTACGTAAGGCCCCAACCAACTAAGCCTTCACAGGTGCTATAAGCCTTAAAGTAATTTATTGCTTCCTCGTTTAGTATCCTGATTTCCTCAGCAGTGTATTGACCCTTTATTGGCTTCAGTAAGATTGTAAATTCAGGTAAAACTTCCAATCCGATTTTAGGTGCCAGTGTTTCTATTGTCGGCTCAGCCACAGGAGGTACTGTAGTTTCTGGTCCCGCTCTTTCTTCCATTTTTTTGGTTGGCGCAGTCACTGTTTTTGTGGGCGTAGAAGTTGGCATTACACTTTCTACCTCAATTACGACATGAGGCACTTCTTTCATTTGCATAGGCACGTTTGGCGTTTGAATTCCTATAAAAGTTAGAACGCCAAATACGACCGAAACGACTGCGCTTGATACTGACTGTAGCCAGTCAAACATAGAATCAATATACACCAGTTAGCTCCGCGGTGGCTCGCTTTGCGACCACACTTGGATTTACTTCACGAAATACTGTGAAGAAAATTTCGGCGGGTATTGAAGGACTCTCGGTTTATTTATGTTTTGCCCAGTGTTTAATTTGAAGCACACGGATGTAGCCTCCGGTAAGGGTTAGAACCGGGCTTACAACTATTCCTATTAGTACATAGTGCCACTCCACTACGAGAGCGAAAGCCGATACGCCGCTTAATATGCAATAAATGGAAACGGCAGTAGCGTTTAACAGAAGGTTTCGTTTCACAATTCGAGCGGCTACGTACCCTCCAAGGATGCTGGCTAGCCCGCCGATGACCCACGTACTTACTGAAACAACTGGGTCAGACATTAAAAGGGTGAAGAACTCCTGGAAAGCGTTTTGGTCGAATAATTCTAAAGGGTATTTGTTGAATAGGTATGGCAATAGGGCAATCCCAACCAAGCTAGAAGCAACGGCATCCGTTAAACTGCCGATTAAGACCGCATCGTAGGAAAACTTTGATCTAAAAGTTTTGTTTTTCTCCTCTTCACTCTTTTCATTTTCTTGATTTCCAAAATATGCTCGCAACCATGAGGCATATTTTCCTTGAGCGCCGTATTTGTTTTCAACCAATTTGCCTCTGAAAAAAGAAATATAAATAACAAAACCAAGAGAAGCCAGAATAAATAAAATAAGAGAGGGAAAGAAAATCAACTGACTAGAAAGAAATATATTGCTCGCCGTAAAGAGTGCAAAAAATCCGATAGGGGCGAACGTCCACCACCCAGAATGATTGAGGTCGTGAAGCCGTCTTACCGTTAGACCCAAAAAAGCAACGAATACTATTAGACTGAGTATGAGCACCGCTAGAAGCAAAACGAAACTTACGATAGCAATCTCTTGCGGTAGTAAAACTAGAATTTCACCAATCACTCCCAAAAACAGGTTGAGCGCAAAACCAATTGCGTACGCCTTCCAGAAGTCTTTAACTCCTATGCGCCCCTGGAACATTGAGGGTATGTCAATCTTCATAAATACAGTGTATACCAGCCCAGGCTCCACTTGTTTATACGTCTAACTCCTTCGAGTGCAAGCGACGCCGAAGGAAGATTCTCTTACGATTGAGCAAAAAATTAAAACCTAAGCTCCGCGGGTAACTAAGGTTTCCCGCGTTCGCATTTAAGAAAATACAAAACGCCCTAAAGAGGGCGATGTATTTTCCTTAAATGCTCTCCGTCTGGTACGCAGTTGGAACCTTTCTAGTAGAGGGTAGTGATACACTAGATTTTGCAAGGATACATGGGAACTTGGGGGACAAGATTAACTGACGACGATTACGCGGCTGACGTGATAGCCGAATATTTTGAACTGTACAATAGCGGAAAAGAGCCTGGCGAAGTTCGTTCAGTTCTTGAAAAGAATGAGGTCAGCAGTATCAGCGACCCTAATGACGGGTATATGTTTTGGCTTGCTTTAGCAAAGGCACAATGGGACGTTGGCGCATTAGATCAGGATGTATTTAGAAAAGTCAGACAAATTGTAGAAAGCGACGTAGATACAAAAAACTGGATTGCGCGAGGCGCAAGAGAAACCGATGCCCAAAAACGCAAAATCTCTATCAGTAATTTTTTACTAAAGTTAGAAAAGGTAAACCCTAAACCAAAGAAGAGGAAAAAAACACGTCTAAAAAGTTCTCCGTTTAACAAGGGGGACGTGCTTGTGTTCAAATTTTCCGATGGTTACTACGGTGCAACAGTAGTCTTTAACGCTGAGAAAGAAAGTCGATTTGGTGAGACCGGTCTTGTGGCCCTACACTTGCATCAGGCAAGTAAGCCAACTATTCAGGAAGTAGAGAATGCGGAGGTCTTAGTAAGCACTCAGCAAGACTTAAGGGGTAGGGTGGATTGGACGGTAGCAATGCATCTTTCCCTTGGTTTTAAAAATGTAAAAGACCGGTTTGAAAAAATCGGTAACCTGGAAGTAAAAAAAGTAACTAATGAAATAAATTCTGGTGGTCGTTGGGAAATTTTTATTCGTTTTACAGAAGCAGGAATAGGCAGACTCGGAAAAAGCAAAATAACTGCAAAAGATTTTCTAGAAATTTATTAACCAGAACTGGCTCCGCGGGTATTTAAGAATTCACGCGAGCGCAGGTTATAAAAATAATAGCGGCACAAGGCCGCTTTATTTTCTATAACTGCTCCGTCTGCTGGACGAGGTTAGAACCACCCTCTATAGGTGCTAACCTGTATTTGTAGAGTGTTTGGGTGGGTATATATGAAAAAAATAATTAACTGGATATTTAAGTCAAAAATAGACCTATCAAAGAAGTGGTGGCATAGATTGTTAAAAGTCTTATTCTTTCTGCTCATTATTGTCTCCGCTATTTCCCTGATTTCATTTCTCAGTAATGTTTATACCAAAGCCGTTCATCAGTGGAATTACGTTGATGGTTTCTCGTCTAGATTGGGTAAGCCACCATTTTCAGGCAAAGTTGCGTCAATAAACGACCTTTACGGAGAGAATGAGGTCATTAGCGATGAATTTCCGTCTCTGATGAACTCCAGTCTGGGCAATAAGCAATACTTAGAACCATCTTCTCCTTTATTCTTGAAGGATGGGCAGACTAAGACCTTTTGCTCTGATGAGCTATATAAACATATTGCCGATATCGCCTCCGCGAATAGTACAAATCTCTTTTCTAAGACCGACGTGACTTACGAAGGCTTGTATGCCGATGTTGACGCGTTCACTAAATACCTAGGTACTAATTCCTATGGCGTTAAGTGTGTGATGATTGACGGCTTCACCATTACCAACGAAGACGGCACACCTTCAATAATTTCATTCCTCAGACCTATAGAAACTTACAAATATGTCATCTATAGCTATGAATATAACCTGGTAGGTTTTATTCTAGGTGTCTTGTGGTCAATCGCGCTCTATCTGCTCTTCATTCTGTGTGTTTTGTTGCTTTACTACAAGGTAATTTTGTACGTTATTTACGGAAAAATTGAGAACCCATCTACAGGGTAATAGTCTTGAAGTGGGCGAGAAATCCTTTTCAGGTTCGGTTGAGTCCGTTTGTAGAGGGGGCTAGAACCTATCTTGTTTAATCCCTTAGATTATTTAGCAGGTCATCATATCGCTTCTGAATATCAGCGTTATATTCATCCGGCTGTGTACCAATGGGCCCTTCGATGTAATACGCTAACGTTTCGCTGTATAAGTCTTTGTTGGTTACGGCGTCAAAGATGACTTTCAGCACGAAGCGGCCATTTTCGTTATATTCAGAATGTGTCCAGAGAACGATGCAGGACTTCGCCTTTTGACTATAAAAAATTTCGTCAGGATAAACATTGTCTACGTCGCCATTTGTATAGTATGTTCGAATGCGATTTGCCGCTTGCTCCTTAAATTCAGCACAGCGTTCGTTATTTGCAAATAATTCCGCATCGTCATCTTTAGAGCTAGCAAACCACCAAGCGCCCGCCATAAGCAAAACACCTATCAATATCCCCACAATTAACGTTTTCATGTTCATACACTTTCTATAACCACAATACTCCTTAGAAAGCCTCTTACAAGCACCAGTTGTTAATGCTTGAAACGCCCTCTAAAAGGGGCATACTTTAGTCAGGATGAAGATGAAAATGACGCAGTCCCAAAAGAAGGTATTGTTAGACCTTCAAAAAACACTACATAGCGAGAGATTCTGTAATGCAATTGAAAAAATACGGAAAGAAAACAGAATCCCTGAGAGTACGTTACCCGCCGAAAAATTCTACACAGTTTGTCGAAAGGGCTTGGTCGAAATCCCAGACAAATTCACCACTAAGAAACTTCGTAAAGATGTTTATGAAATTTTGGAGTCATTTTCACCGTTCGCAACAGACCCTGACCCCTGGTATGACGTTCTTCTTGGAATTATTTTTTATAACTTGATGGACATTCAGTATATTCATTTCATTGCGGAAGACATAATCGAGGTAATGGATGTTGGAGGTTACCTGCACAATGAATGGAATTTGGAGTATCTTCGCAACTACGGGTTAATGGAGGTCGACGAAAAAACGAAAACGAAGCGAATTGCATTATTTTTCAGTCCTCATATTAGTCGAAATGACCTAATTGACTTCATAGAAAAGAAATTCGCATGGGAAATCGAACCACTAATCAAGCAATATAGACAAAAGGAGCCGGAGATAACCGTTAACCAGTGGAGGTTTAGTGACTCTAGAAAAAAAGAACGCGATGAATATGTATTTCTAAAGCATCGCGAGGGTGTTTCTGCTAAGAAAATTAAGAAACTACTATCAGAGCAAACCGATAAGTTCGGGAACCCGATTTCGCTTCCATACATTAATGAAATTATCAGGAAGGAAAAGCGGAACAAAGCAAAACAGCGAAAATAAGCGGACCCCAGTATCATCCACTGCTTGCGCGTACTACTGTGCGAGTATGCCTTTGAATGTAAATGACTTTTTTGAGAGCTCCGACCTCTCGTTGGTGGCAACGCTAACTTGTTTGGGGGCGAAAATTGAAGCGGTCGAGCGCAATAGCGGACCACGGGCTATTTTCTATGTCCGGCGTGAAAAGGGGCTAGACGCGCTTGTACAGGGCTTCTACGCCCGTGAATTACAGGTTGAGCCTCTCGCTTACTACAACGCCCTACGCGATGCAAAGACGAGGCTGTATGGTCCGCCTATTGAATGATATGCAGGTCTCCATCAAAAGGCTGGAAGAATTTAATGACCTCTACGTGGCACGTTACGGAGCTAAACTCCAAGCGGAAGAGCTAGAGGTGCAAGCACGAATACTCCTCAGGCTCTATTCAGTCGTATACAAAAATGAATATGAAAAAGAAGGGATGGATTAAATTGCATAGACGGGAACTACAGTGGATGAGAGACTTTTCAGATAGCGAATTTCGCTATTACATCTCTGCGCGGTTAGTAGCCACTTGGGACCAAAGAAACAAATTCTTCGGAACTTTTGACTGCAGAACTGAATACGTCAAAGAGGATATGTTTCTGGATTGGTCTTCTGGAAAGGTTAATGGGGTGAAAAAAGCGCTCATTAGAAAAGGTGCGTTGAAACAAAAGCCACAACATAGGGCTGGCGTCACAAACTTAAAAATATTCTTGGGTAAAGGTAAGTATATTGAAAGTTGTATTCAAAATGCTGAATCAAACCTTCAGAGAACTGAAACTGATATTCAGAAGAATGAATCGTTGCAAAAGGAAATTGTAAAGTTTCGCTCTGGCTTTTTGTTGAAAAATAAGTCCCATATTCGAGAACAGATTCAGCACAATGAATAAGTAGATAAACCTAAAGAAGCTATAAAGAACTAAAAGAAATGTTAAAGAAGCTTCAATTAATTGAAGAACCTCATCTGGGTGGTTTCTCGCAAGTTCGAGAAATGTTAGGTTTTGTTAGGTTTTTTTGGGGCGTTTTATTACTCTCCAACTTGATTGTTTGATTTTTAGCAAAAATAATCAAAACATTACTTTTCGCTGATTATGGCTGTAAAATTCTACAAAAAATGTTGGAAAAGGTGGGATTTTGGTAGATTTTGCAAGCTTGGGGTGCAAATATATGCTGAATTTGTTGACACCATAAAAGGCGGTTTTGATGAATTTTCTGACATCGTAGAAGAGTTCCTTAGATTTCCCTTCCATCTATGGAATGGGGTTTTCGGACATCGCAGGAAGGAGTTTTCCGACATATTAAGGGTTATCATGGAAAAGCGTGGAAACTGCTCGTAAATACATCATTTATGCTCGGAAAAGCTCGGAATCTGAGGACCGGCAGATGGCTTCTATCGATTCGCAAGTTCAGGAGCTGAGAAAGCTTGCCTCAGAACTCAATCTTGAAGTTGTTGACGTCCTTTCTGAATCTCACTCAGCAAAGGCACCAGGAAGACCAGTATTCAACATACTGATAAACAGCATAAAAACAGGCAAGGCTGACGGCATTCTGTGTTGGAAACTGAATCGTCTCGCAAGAAATCCAGTAGATGGCGGAGAGATAAGCTGGCTTTTGCAACAAGGCGTTCTAACGCATATTCAAACCTTTGGACGAGGGTATCACTCGAATGACAACGTAATCATGATGGCTGTGGAGTTAGGCATGGCTAACCAGTTCATTCGGGACTTGAGCGTGGATACAAAGCGAGGATTGCGTTCAAAAGCGGAGAGAGGGTGGTATCCGACATATTCAACCCTCGGCTACATGCACAATCCGTTCAAATACAAAGGCGAAAAAGAAATAATGGAAGACCCCGAAAGATTTCCTCTCGTTCGAAAAATGTTTGACCTCATGCTTACTGGTGCCTACACGCCTCCAAAGATATTAGAAACTGCGACGAAAAAGTGGGGCTTGCGAACGAAAGCAGGAAAGAAAGTGGCAAGAAGTTCCATTTACCGAATGTTTTCAGACCCGTTCTATTACGGAACGTTTGAATATCCCAAAGGTAGTGGGAAGTGGTATCAAGGAAAGCACACTCCGATGATTAGTGTAGAGGAGTTTAACCAGATACAGAGGTTACTTGGCAACAAGCCGTCTTCTGCTCCTAAAACTCATGATTTTGCATTTAGAGGTCCGATAACTTGTGGAGAATGCGGAGCGCTGGTTACGGCTGAAAAAAAGATTAAGCGACAGAAGAATGGCATAGTCAGAAATTACACCTATTACCATTGCACGAAACGTAAGAATCCTGACTGCACTCAAAAGTCTGTCGAGGAAGCGGATTTAGAAAAACAGATTGCGGATGTCCTGGGAAGCATTGAGATTCCTTCAGAGTTTCATAAGTGGGCTATGGATGTATTGCGAGAGCAAAACACTATTGAAGTGAAAAGTAGAACTACGATTCTATCCAATCAGCGTAAGGAATACGATAGCGTGTGTTCGAAGCTTGATAACTTGATTGATTTAAGAGCCGGAGCCGAGATTACTGCAGACGAGTTTGCTCACCGCAAGGCAATCCTAACGGACGAGAAAGCAAGATTGGAGCTTTTGGTGAATGACGCGCACCAGCGCACAGACGAATGGCTAAATACCGCCGATAAATATTTCTCATTTGCTGAAAGTGCACGAAGCGCGTTCTCTTCGGGGACATTGGAAACTAAAAAAGAGATTTTAGCTACACTTGGTTCGAACCTGACGTTGGTTAACCGAAAACTCAACGTTCTATTGCCGAAACCGCTAGAGCTCATGCAGAAGGCATCAGCTGAGACACGCAAAATTCACGCTCGGTTCGAACCTCTAAAAAGCCCTGATAAACAGGCATATATAAGGCAAAAGTACTCTGAATTGAACTCTAAGCTCCGCGGGTAGGACTCGAACCTACAACCAACTCCTTACACTGATTCCCAGAGTTTCCTAAGGGCGTGGACTATATCACCACCGTTTCTCGGTGTTTCGGTATCTAGTCTCTACGGTGCCCCTAACTTTAGTCAGGGTTCCCTCGGTGTTAGCGTAGCCGAAGCTTTAGCGTTCACCGATATCCCGAAATTTTCAATACGGATTCCTCCGTAAGGCTGCCTATGCTGACAGGGAGCTGCTCTACCATTGAGCTACCGCGGAATATATAAGGCCTATCGGCCTATTGTAGTCGCGGAAGCGAAAGCTACGGCAGCGAGTGAGGAGCGACGCGAAAGTTTACTTTCATGTCGTCCG
>JACCDV011245706.1_pt1 | contig 16683 bp, 15 predicted proteins | sample 7446131 | NCBI WGS metagenome assembly JACCDV01 (sample SAMN15323448, study PRJNA562643) | freshwater metagenome | isolation source: river surface water | place: USA:Blue River Watershed | collected 2017-08-17 | reverse complement strand
TGGCGATCGATATCCACTCGAAACTGTCCCATGTCGAGTCCGCTCGCTTGGAGCGTTGTTTGAAGTCTGTCCTGTCCGTTGATCAGAAACTGCCCAACCTCCATCCGCTCCGTCGAGAAGTGCGCGTGAACGGACTCGTTCATCATGGCAACGCGGATGTTGACATGCCCCAACTCCGGTTGAGCCACCTCCAACACCACTGATCGCAAAAGAGAAGGCATCGGTGTCGGAGTCACGTCAGGCACGTGGGAGACTGGCTGCGCCGGCGGCACACTGACAGTTGGAGCAGGTGCCGCTGGTACGGAAATGGTCTGACTTTGCGCGACAGCCGCATACTGTTCCGTTGCGCGGCCGGTTATGGATGGAAGGTCAATAGCCATCCTCTGAAACAGCTTGGGCTCAGGATCGCCCTGCTGCCGACCATCATGTTCATGCCCTGACTGACTGAACAGCTCTTTCTGATCAGCAACGAGCGACTGTCCATGAGGGGTAATCCCCTGAGTCCTTGGGCCGGTTTCTCCCTGATCCTCCTGAGCAAGCACAAGGAGAGGCGGCTGATTATCCGGTGAATGATGGGCGACACCGGGCTCGCCTCGATCAAGCGCAGCCACGTTGCTATCGAATTGATTCCCCGGTAATAGCTTCCCGTCATGGGTTTGGACAAGCCGGGCCATATTGTGGTCGGAAGATGCAATGGGTCCACCGGATGATGAGGGTTGAATCGCAGCGTGAGCTTGTGCAGAATCTGCTGCCTTTTCCATCACGCCATTCTCACCCACGGTGCCCCCCAACTCCGTGGAGTGCGTGACGCGAGACTCTCCCTTCAGAGACAGTGATGAATGCTTAGCCTGTTCCGCCACTTCAGTCGGTAAGCTAATGGTTCCTTGCTCCGGTGAGCGGCGCTCGGCCGGCCGTACCGAAGCATCAGTCGCTACAAGTGCTGCTGACGACTCTGCAGACGAACTAGGTTCGCGGCCGATTTCGCCTACACCGTCGTGCGTCTCCTGTCCCTCGCTGAGCATCATCTGAGCTTCTGCCTGGGACAGGTTTGCTGATGCCATCGACACAAACATCTGTCCTTCGGCTGCTGATCCTGAGTTACTCTGCGGCGATGCCGATTCGGATTCCTCCCGTAAACTGTCCATTATCTGGCTTTGATCGTCGTTTGACTGTTCACTATCTGAGGTACGAGCCTGCATGGCCTCAGACCGTTCCGTTTGGGATGCCCCTGAATTGAGGCCTTTGGCCTGCTTGGGATCCGGTCGATCCTCAACCTTGTGGGATCCTCGAGGACTATCCGCTTCCTGCGTATTGCTCTTCGTCTCTTCGCTACGGACCCCCTGCAATACAGACGAAAAGCTCTTCCGAACAGCAGGACCGCTGAAAGGAGCAGATCGAGCAGCCCGCACAGGCCCATCCGAGGGAGCGGTCGGTGCGGCGGAGAGCAGATCTGGCACAATGAAATCCATGGCTATCAGTCCTCGTGAGATTCCGGCAGGGTTAAATACAAGCCTCGTGCCAAGTTGACAGTTCATAAGGAACTGAAATATCGAGCAGTTGTGATTCAACTCCCGATCACATGGAGGGAAGGAGGAAAATATTTCTGGGTCGTAGGCAAAATGGATCGGAGCGGGAAAGAGCCCGCTCAGGGTCGACCCAGAGCGAAGCCGAGAGGTCGAGGGACGAAACCGCTTCAGCGCGTAACTCGTGAAGCGTCGCACGTGAAGCGTCGGAATCCGGAAACGAAATGCGCTTCACGGTGTTGTCACGACAATTGTTGAGGACGTACTCAGGAATACTGCTGGCTAGGGCGTTTGGACCAGCAACTGTTCGGTGAGTTTGGCAGCGCGGTCTGCCTTCACCTGGGAGAGTATGGCTCCTGCAGTCTTGGACTTGACCATTCGCAGAATTTCAACCGCTTTTCGGTCCGGCATCCGCTCAAGACGTGCCGCGGCATCCTCCGACGGCATCGACTCAAAGATTTTAGCCAGCTGCGCCCGCTGATCCTGTGCTCCACGATCTTTGTCCGCTTGGATCTTGGTCGATTGAGCCGCAGGGCGTTCCTCTTTGGCACGCGCGCTTTGTATCCGCTTTTCCAATGCCTCATTCTGCTCAAGAAGCTCCTCACCCTGGCCCCTCACGATCATGAGCCGTTCTTCATTCTGGCGAAGAACCTCTTCTCGTCGATCCAGATCGCGCTTTCGTTGATCCAGCATCTCGAGCACTTCACGGGGCATCTCGATTGCCGGTCCCTGAGTCGCTGATCGGACCGCAGCCGTTGTCCCATCGTTGGCTTCAGATTCATGCGGTGGCCCTTCCGGCACGGAGGGTTGCCCTTCCTGCTTGGCGGAATTGTGCGGCGCCGCGGCCTTGGGCTTGGGATCTGAAGAGGCTTGCCCCAACTGAACCATGACCCAAAACAGAATCGTCGAAACGACCAATCCCCCGACCATCGTCCAAAGCGATCCACGCCGATTCTTCCTCAGCCGCGGCGCGAGCCACGCCCACCGAGTCGTGAGGGGGAACGGAGATACCTTCATCGGATTGATTGGCCTCTTCATGAATCGCCTCGATCTCGAATGAGGATCCGGCGATTTGCAGTCTCGTCTTCAGCCCATTGCTCCCGGCGTGCACTCACCGCATGCAGGGTTGCCTGGCGCTGGTCGACAACTCTCTCAAGAATCTTACACTCCTGCCTGGCTTCAACAAGCCGTTCCTGAGTCTGCTGCCACAGATCGGTCGCATGATCAATGGAGGCACGGACTTGCCGCAGCGCAGACCGCTGGGCATCCATTTTCCCCTGCCATTGCAACAGATCCTCGATCGTCAGCCCCTGCCCAGCCTGTTGAGTATAGGTCTCAGTCTCCGCCTGAATCCGAGCTTCCATGGTGCGATACTGCTCTTCACTGTGAGTAAGCGCTTGTGCGATCTGCGATAATTCCATCATCAGCGACTCGACGGTCTGTGCGCGAACCTTTCGTATCGAATCGAGACTCATGCCGCTTGCCGAGCCAACGCCTCAAGTTCCTGCACCGATGATGTATAGCTGGCAGGCTGATCGATCGCTTGTCGGAGATAGCCATTGATCGACTCCTGGGCTTGAACGGCTTTATCAAGTCCTGCATTCATCCCGGCTTTGTAAGCGCCCAATAGCACGAGATCTTCGGACTGGTGGTACCGAGCCATGAGTTCAAGCACTCGCCTGGCGGCATCATGATGCTCTTTCCCGACAATATCCCGCATGACACGGCTCGTGCTCTGGAGCAGATCGATAGCCGGGAAGTGATTGCGCGCGGCCAACGTACGTGACAACACAATATGGCCATCCAAAATCGATCGAACGGTATCGGCGATAGGATCACTCAGATCATCGCCGTCCACCAACACGGTATACAGACCTGTAATGGTTCCCGGTCCGGGTCCCGTTCCCACACGCTCCAAAATCTTCGGCAGAAGCGCGAACACGGATGGCGTATAGCCTTTTGTTGTCGGCGGCTCCCCGATGGCTAGTCCGACCTCTCTCTGGCTATAGGCTAACCGCGTGACTGAATCCATCAACAAGAGTACTTGTTGTCCTGCATCGCGGAAATACTCAGCAATTGTTGTGGCCACCAATGCGGCTCGTAGACGTATCAACGGGGCTTGGTCGGACGTTGCGACGACCACGACCGTTCGCGCAAGCGCATCGGTTCCCAGGTCGCGCTCAAGGAACTCGTTGACCTCTCGCCCTCGTTCTCCGATGAGCGCAATCACGTTGACATCTGCCTTTGTGTAGCGGCTGATCATCCCTAACAGGACGCTCTTTCCCACCCCTGAACCTGAAAAAATCCCCATCTTTTGTCCGCGGCCACAGGTTAAGAATCCGTTGATCGCACGAACACCGAGATCAAGGGGATCCTGGATGCGGGCCCGCTCAAGCGGATTCGGTGGAGCAGCATGGAGCGGATACCGATGACTCGTCTTGGGCGTACCTTTCCCGTCGATGGGATCCCCGCATCCATCCAGAATCCGGCCCAATAAACCTGGCCCAACGGCGAGGCTCGCCACCTGCCCGGTCATGGTGATGCGACTGGCAGGTCCGATCCCGCGCATGTCTCCAAGCGGCATCAACAACACACGGTCTCCACGAAATCCGACCACCTCCGCCATAATCGGCGCCGCACCCACCTCCCTCGTGATACGGCAGAGCTCACCGATGGTCGTCATCGGGCCATAGCCTTCCACCACCATCCCCACCGCCTGGGCCACCCGGCCGGAGATCTCAATGGGCTCGATGTGCTCAAGCAGATGACTAAGACTCATGCGGCACCCCCTGCTGCACCGCCCGCCCCAACCGAGCTGACTGCGTCTCAAGGGAGGCATCCACCATCCCTGTAACGGTCGTCATCGGGTCATAGTCTCTTACCACCACCCCCACCGCCTGGGCCGCCCGGACGGAGATCTCAATGGGTTCGATGTGCTTAAGGAGATAACTAAGACTCATGAGGCACCCCGTGCTGTACCGCCTGCCCCAACCGGGCCAACTGCGTCTCAAGGGAGGCATCCACCAATCGTGTACTGGTATGCAACAGACAACTTCCCCGTGGAAGTGATGGGACCGCTTCGACGTTGATGACGAAGGGGGTGTCCCGCTGTCCTGCCAGCTCGGCCTTGGCCGTTTCCAAGACGCCGGCATCCAATGGATGTGCCTGTATCACCACGCTCTCCGCGTCCCGGAGTGCAGTGATCCCGGCCTTGGCCTGAACAACGATCTGCTCCCGGCACGATTCGGCTGACTCATGAAGAATTTTGGAAGCCACTTGAAACGCCAATTCGATCACGTCCGCTTCCATGGTCTGCCGTACCGTTCCTCGCGCCATGTCAAACTGTCGGGCCGCGTTGGTCAGCACGGCCAAGGCTTGTCGACGTTCATCCTCGACGAGTCGTCGCCCTTCCGCCAACCCCCGTTCGTATTCCCCGGGCCCATCGGCTCCGCGAAACATTCCCCCCTCGTCAAACGTGTGAAAGGGCGCATTCTGTAGTCGGATCGCCCCGGACCGAACGGCTGCATGCTTCACCACCGAATTCTCCCCTCGCGCCTGATGCATCGCCAACAAACGCCGGACTGTCGCAATGACCACCTCGGTCTGAAACGGCTTCAGAAAGAACTCGACAGCCCCGGCTTTCATCGCTCGTACAGCAAGCTCGATAGTCGCGGCCCCAGTCATGACCGCTCCGATGATCCGATTGTCGAGTTTCTGTACTTCTTCCAGAACGGCGATGCCGTCGCCATCCGGCAGCAACACATCGACAATCAGCAGCGTCGGCGCAATCTGCTTGACCATCGCCACCGCTTCCTGTCTCGAGCCGGCAACACGGACATTGATGCGCTCGGACCTAAAGAGCTCAAGGAAGAGATTCCGAATGCTTTCCTCATCATCGACGACAAGGACCGATCCCTGGACCCTGGAAAGTCCTTGTCGTTGAGAAGACATCGACGGCATAGCCGCGGCCGCCACTAGAGCATCTCCTCTCCGACACCGGCGATGACAATACGGCCTTCGTCCTCCAGCTTTCGGCAGACCTTGAGAATATTTTGTTGCGATTTTTCGACATCTGATACTTTGACTGGTCCCCTGGCTTCCATATCATCCTTCAGCATTTCCGCAGCACGACTCGACATATTCTTGAAGAACTTTTCTTTCACCTCCGGATTGGCGCCGCGCAGCGCCACCGGCAAATCTTCCTTGCTGATTTCCTTCATGAGCTCCTGGATTCCACGATCATCCACTTTCACCATGTCGTCGAATACGAACATCAATGCCCGAATGTTATCGGCAAGCGTTTGACTTTTCTCCGTGATGCGCGCCATGATTCCGCCTTCATTCGTTTTATCCATTCGCATCAGAATATTGGCGATCACCTCGGTGCCACCGACACTATGTGCACCGACCCCTGTGCCTGCCAACAATGTTTCTTGTAGCGTATCGCTCAGTTCTTCCAGCACATCCGGCTGCACCTCTTCCATGGTTGCAAGCCGAAGCGCCACATCCCCGCGCATGTCCTCCGGAAGCGAGGCCAGGACCTGGCCGGCCTGGTCGCTCTCCAGATGCGCCAGGATGACGGCGACTGTTTGGGCATGCTCTATCTTCAACATTTGCGTAAGCGTTTTCACGTCGACCCACTTCAAGGCCTCAATTCCAGGGTAGTTTTTCTGCGTCATGGACTCAATGATCCGCGCCGCCTTGTCTGCTCCCAGTGCTTTAGTCAGTACGGTCTTGATGAACTCTCGTCCTTGGAATTGCACGCCTCCCGCTGCGCTCGCCGCCTGAAAATCAGAAATGACCACTTCTTCGTCCTCTCGGGAAATCTGAGCGGTCCCGCTCATGAAGCTTCCCAGCTTCTTGATCTCCTTCGGATCCAGTTGCTTCATGACTTGGGCGGCCGCTTCTTCGCCGATCGCCCGAAGCAAGATCGCCGCTTTTTGTTCACCGGTCAGAGTATTTGCCATCGCCAGACCCTACGTTGGACTTTTCAACCACTCTTTGACGACCACGGCCGTCGCATCAGGGTTTTTTTTGGCCATATCAATGATCTGCGCTCGATCCGGAGCGCCCGCCAAGGTCGCTCCACCCGCAGCGGTCCCGCCAGAAAGCTCGGCCACGGACGCCTCTGCCTGTCCCTGTTCCATGTTTGTTCCCAACATGGCAAGCAACGGCCGCACGACAAACATGAGAATCACCGCGAAGAGAAGTATCCCCACTCCGTATCGGAGATAGGGCATCCAGGGTTTCAGCCCTTCCGATGCGACTTCGGCCGTCCCTGCCTGCGGTTCCTCGGTCTCGGTCCCGAACTGCACGTTCACAACTTGCACCTGATCTTGTCGTTCAGCCGAAAACCCCATCGCTTTTTTCACGATGTCTTCGATCCGCTTAAGATCCTCTTCTGATCGTGGGAGATACTTTCGTGCCACAGCGGGCGCCTCCCCCGTCTGACCTTCTCCGGCCTTTGCGGCTTCATACACCCCGTCGACCAACACCGCGACAGACAGCTGCTTGATGGCACCGACAGGTTCCACAATTTTCGACACGGTGCGGCTGATCTCATAGTTGACCGTTTCGTTTTTCGTTTGACTGCTGTTCGAACTGCTTTGTGCCGGCTCAACATCCGTCCCAGGCGGTACGTTCGACTGAACGCCGGGCACGCCGCCACCAACCCCGTTGCTCCCATTGGACTTTTCCTGGCCGCGCTGTTCGCTTCTCACCACCTGGCTATTCGGATCATATCGTTCTTCCGTCGTTTCGACTTTTCTGAAATCCACGACACTCGAGACGCGGACCACTGCCTTATTGGGTCCGACGATCCGTTCCAACATCGTTTGGATACGGGTTTCGATATCCTTTTCGATGCTTCGCTGATAGTCGAGTTGCGTATTGGTCAGCCCGGCCGTCTCATCCGTCACCGTCGCCGACAGGAGACGCCCGTGTCCGTCCACCACGGTCACATCGCGAGATTGAAGCCCCTCCACACTGCTCGAGACCAAATGGATGACTCCCTGCACCTGCGATGGCGAAAGTTGCTGCCCACCACGAAGCGTGACGATGACGGACGCTCTCGCCTTCTCCTGCTCACTCGCAAATAGTCGTCGCTCCGGCATGGCCAGATGGACGCGTGCCCGTTCCACTTCCGGCATCTGAGCAATGGTTCGCGCCAATTCGCCCTGCAACGCGCGACGATAATTCAACTTCTGCACAAATTCGGACATTCCGATCGACGTTCTGTCGAATATCTCAAATCCAACTCCACCGCCACGAGGAATGCCTTGGGTCGCGAGTTGCAAACGTAAATCGTGAACTTGGTCACTGGGCACCAGCACCGTTGATCCGCCTCCGGTCGTCTCGTACGGCACCTTGGTCTCTTTGAGCTTGTCGATGATGGCGGCGGCGTCTTCGCTGCCAAGGTTGGTGAACAGCACTTGCAGATCAGGCTGTTGTGTCCACAGGGCGATGGCGATCAGACCGGCAATGGACCCCGCCAAGGCGACGAGGATGATCATCCGTTGATTGATGGAGAACTTGGAGAACATGCCCACCCCTTACTCGTCAACCGACATGACCGATCAGATTTGCATCCGCTGAATTTCCTCGTAAGCGGTCACGAGTTTATTTCGGACCTGCATCATCAATTGAAACGACACGTCCGCTTGCTGCAGCGCAACCATGGTCCGATGAATATCTTGCGTATCTCCGGTCATGAGCGCATCGACCGCTCGACCCGCTTCTTTTTGCGCATCGTTGACATTGCCGATCGCCGACTTGAGTGAATCGAGAAACCCCGGACCGCCTGTTTTTCCCGTCGCGCCCGTGGATCCACTCGATGCTACATCGACAATCGGAGCGATACCGGATGCCACACCAGTGATCTGTCCCATCATTACCTCCCGATTTCCAGCGCCTTGTTCCACATCGCGCGTGTCGCGTTGATCGCCTGCACATTTGCCTCATACGCACGCGACGCCCCGATCATATTCACCATTTCCTCCATCACATTGACGTTGGGAAGCCGGACAAATCCTTTTGTATCGGCATCCGGATGGTGCGGATCATAGATCAGTTGCCCGGGCTTGGGATCTTCTTGCACCCGTGAGACGGAGACCCCTTCAAGAGCATGGGCCGATGAACCCACGGCCACCTGCCGAAACGATCGCTGAAATGCACTGGGAACTGCCGTCGATCGAAAGACCACATCCCGCCGCTTATACGGACCCCCGGATGGTGTTTTGGTCGACTGTGCGTTGGCAAGATTGCTGGCAATGACGTTGAGTCGTCGCCGTTGAGCATCTAACCCGGATACCGAAACAGCCAGACTGTCGGACATCTCCATGGTGAACCTCCTAGGTATCAAGAATGATTCGTCGGCGGCCTCCCTGTCGTGGAAGGCACAACACTTCGTTTATCGTCCCTCCCGGATGGCATTCAACAGCCCTTGAAACTTCTTCGAAAGGATGGTGGCAGCAGCGTTATACTGCATGACGTTTTCAGACAACTTCGCCATCTCCAATTCGAGATTGACCGAATTAGCATCGAGTGGAATGTCTCCGGCCGGCACTTCATTGAGCTTTCCGGTCACCGCCTGCACTCCCTCCGCCCCTCTGAGACCAAAATGCCGAGGCTGGGTCGCCGCCAGGACAATGGGTAGACGCCCCTTGTGTGCCGACTGTAATTGATCCATGAACGTCAGCTCCGATGCACGATACCCCGGCGTTTCTTCGTTGGCGAGATTGGAAGCGATGACCCGTTGCCGACCACTGCGAAGGTCAAGCGTGCGCTCCAGCAACCGCATTGTTCGATCAAAGATCGTCATGCTGCTTACTCCTTTCGGTGTGACACCCCATCATCCTTGCAACCTGGGTGCCGGTCTCCCTGTGTACACGTCACCCGCCGGCGCAGCTCCAGGCCGCACGTGGATTACCTGGAACAAATTTGCCCATCGGCAATTCTGGTTACCCTCCCGGCGAACTGGCCGCGCTGTGTTCACCCTCCCGATACTCCCGGAGTTTGTTGCGGAGCGTGCGAATGCTGATTCCCAACTCTTTCGCTGCATGCGTCCGATTATCCTTCACGCGCGCCAAGGTCTTGAAAATCAGCTCTCGCTCCATCTCCCACAATGATCCATTGGCCGGTTGCGCTGTACGCACAAACGGGATGGTGACTTCCTCGCTCCGTTCAGGAGGACAATGTTCCGACAAGATCGCGCCCTGGCCGGCCAACAACAGCGCTCGTTCCATCACGTTCTCCAACTCGCGCACATTTCCCTTCCAGGGCAGCCGTTGTAAATGTGCGAGAGCACCAGCCGACAGGACCGGGGGAGTCAAGCCGTTTCTCATCGCCGATTGGTTCACAAAATGGCGCGCGAGGATGGGAATATCGACGACTCGCTCGCGTAACGGTGGCACCGTCACAGGAAAGACGTTCAATCGATAATAGAGATCTTCCCGAAAGCGGCCTTGCTCAACCTCCCGATAGAGCACACGATTCGTCGTAGCGATGACACGAATATTGACAGGAACCGGGTCACGCCCGCCGATCCGATCTACCTCACGTTCCTGCAGGACGCGCAACAGTTTCGCCTGAAGAGCCAGATTCATTTCGCTGATTTCGTCCAAAAGGAGGGTTCCGGTGTGAGCCATCTCGAACTTCCCGACTTTTCGGATAACGGCACCGGTAAAGGCACCTCGCTCATGACCGAAGAGTTCACTTTCCAGCAATCCATCGGGAAGCGCGGCACAGTTCACTGCAATAAACGGTCGATGGGCCCGTGGACTTCGCAAGTGGATAAACCGTGCCAGCAACTCCTTGCCCGTTCCGCTTTCGCCATGAATCAGGACGGTGGCCTGACTGGAGGCCACTCCCTCAATCGTGCTCAGGAGTCTCACCATTCCCGGATCCTGGCTGAGCAGCGCGCGGTGTTCCACCTGATGAATTGGCTGGCCAAGCCCGACTCCTTCCTCACGGCCTGCCTTGAGATTGCTGATCGCCCGTTCCAGTACATCCATGGAAAATGGCTTCAGCAGATACTCGCTGGCCCCCAGCTTCATAGCCTCAACGGCGGTTTCAACCGTCCCATAGGCCGTCATGAGGACAATCGCCGTCTGAGGGGCTCGTGCCTTCATCTCCTTGATCAGCTCAAGACCAGTGAGGCGGGGCATACGTAAATCAGTCAAGACCAGCCAAGGACGAAACTTTGTGATCCGCTCCAATGCCTCCGTCCCATCAACTGCTCCCTGCACGGCATAGCCGAGTCGCTTGATGGTTTCCATCAAGGCGATACGCATCGACGGATCATCGTCGACGACCAGAATCCGCTCCTGCTCCTCACCGGTTTCTGCCGTCGGGATTTGCTTCTCACGGTCAGTCATAAGACGAATCCTCCATGAGGACGACCTCTCCCACCGATCGCTCGGCGTCATTGACATCACGCTCTTCGCAGCCAGGGCTGGTCTTGGCACTCCCGTCTCCGGATACCGGAGGATGAGGAAGTATGATTGAACAGGCCGTGCCCTGCCCCACCGTGCTCTCGACGTCGATCCGTCCATGGTGGGCATCCACTATGGAATGCACGATGGCGAGCCCCAGACCCGTGCCCTCGTCCTTCGTCGTAAAAAATGGATCGAACAGGCGCGACCGATGCGCCGGATCGATCCCCATACCCGAATCACGGACCGTCGGTCGCACTGCGGATGAGCCCAGTGTCTGAACCGGCTCCCGGGAGAGACTGATTCCCAATTCGCCTCCGTTCGGCATCGCCTGTACGGCATTGACGACCAAGGTCACAACAACCTGTTTGAACTGTCCATCGTGACACCATATCAATGGCGCCTCCCGGCTGATGTCCATGCGGATGTTCACGGGGACTTTGGCAATCGCATGAGCGGCCAACTTGATTGAGTCGTTGAGTAACGACTCGGTGTCATGCCACGCGCGGGTCAAGTGCATCGGGCGCATATACAGCAGCAAATTCGCCAGAAGACCATCCATCAACCGAACAGCCTGCGAAATCTGCTGCGCGTACCGTTGCGTAGGTTCATGCTCGTTGAGGTCTCGTTGCAGCAGAGACGCAAAGAGCTCCACACTGCCCAATGGATTGCGGATCTCATGCGCGATCCGACCGATCAACTCACCCATCGCAGCCAGTCGATCCTTTCGTTGCAATTGCTCTTCGAGTTGATAGACCCGGGTGATGTCTTGAAGCAGAACAAGCTGGCCCGAATCATCACCGGAGTCGTTTCGAAGCGGGACCTGGCTGATGGACACTACACTCTGTCCGATGCGTTGCGGGCGATCAGACACGGTGAGGCCTCGACTCGCTAAGACCTCCGGGATGCAATGACTCCGCAATTCCATATCGCTCGCCCCAAGGAGCTGCTCCGCGGCACGATTGCTGCGAGTGATGACTCCGCATTCGTCCACCACCACCACTCCCGTCGACAACGACTCAAGAATGCCATCCAAGCGCACGCGCATGGCTTCGTTGTCGACAAGCTGTCGCCGAAGCGCATCATTGCTCTGCGCGAGTTCGGCATCCATCTCCTCCACCCGTGCCGTGAGTGCGCTGTAGGATCGCTGTAATGTGTGCGCAGCCTCGTCGAAACTCTGAAACGCTGCCTGCAAGAGGGCCCGTTCGTCCGTATTCGTCGTCAGGCTGGTCATAGCCCCTCCGCTTTTCCTGAATGCCGAACCGTCTGCGCAGCCCCCTTGAGCGATGCCGAGAGCCGGTTGACCATCTCGTCATCCGCGCGGCCGAGTTCCGCCAGCGCCACCGTGGCGCGATCGTATTGTTTCAGTGCAGTCCAGTGCTGTGCCGTTTGCAGGCGAGCCCATTCAGCTTGGCGCACATTGGGTTTTTTCTCCAACACCGACTGATACGCGGCGATCGCTCGTTCGTGCCGATTCAGCCGTGATAATGTGTCGGCATAGGTCAACAGCGTATCGGAAGACGCGACCGCCCCAGCTTTGAGACCTTCTTCATAAGCGAGAGCTGACTCTTCGAGCTTCTCCAGCTCTCCCAACGTCTTGGCCAACTCAAGGTACATCGCGGGGCGCTCCCGATGACCGGGATGGCGCAGCAGCCACGTGCGACACAACTGGAGGAGGCCCTGCATGTCTCGCTGCTGCCGCATAGTCTTCACCAGCAACAGCACGACTTCCCCTTCGTAGACTCCAAGCGGAAACTGAAAGCGATATCGCTCGAACACCTTCCTCGCCGCATCGGGGTCACGCTGATCCAGATAGATTTTGCCAAGCCCGATCAAGGCCGGCTCGATTAACGCCGGCTCGTTGTGCGCCTTGATCACCTGCTGGTAAAGGCTGCTCCCTTGCGTCGAGAATCCCAGCCGACGATGCGCGTCAGCGATCTGCAGCAGAAGGGGCGATCGCGCATACCGTTGTCTGGCCACAGTTCCATGCCGATGGAACAAACTGACCACCGTCAGATCATCCTGCGAGGCGATGGCTGCTTCCATCCATGGAGTCAGCAGCGCGGTCAGGCGGTCTCCCGCCTTCGCCGCCCAGAGATCGTTCACCTGGGCCGTCTTCAGCGTGATCTCCCGGTAGTGGCCAATCGCCTGGTTCATGTCATGACGTTGCTCTGCGGCTCTTGCCAGATAAAAGAGGGCCTCGCTCCCGGCTGGATTTGCCGCTTCTCGCGTGGCAATGTCTTCCAACAGTGCTCGGTACGATGCGGCGTTCTGAAACGGAACTGGGACGTCGTGCATCATGGCACTGACGGTCCGCCCCAGTGACTCGATGTCGCTGGTCTGCATGACCTCCGTCTGCTGAGCCGCTAAGCGGAGCTTGGCCGTCGTGGCCGGCAGGCTATAGGGATAAAGCGCTGGCAGAAGGGCATAGATGAACTCTGCGAGTCGCTGGTTTGCGCCGGCCCTCAGGCTCTCGGCGAGCTGTAACAGCGCTGCGGGGGTATGCTCATAGCGGGGGTAGAGGTTATACAACAACAGCAGCAACTCCCTTGCGGAGGCGTCATGCTGGAGCCTGATTTCCGTCACGGCAAATCGGTGAATCGCAATCGGATCTGCCTTGACTAAACGCGGCCACCGTCGATAGGCGAGGTCGAAGAGCGGTTGGGCGTCGGAATATCGCTGTTGCCTATACAAAGCATGGGCGAGCCCCAGCGTGGCACCCTGCAACAGCGGCTCATGCTCCGTCCGTGTGCGCACGTTTGAAAACGCATGCTCCGCCTCGCTCCACTTGCCCATCGCCATAAACGCATAACCCAGACCGAGCAACGATCGCGGACCATCGAAGTGACGGCTCTCGGCATGAGCCATCGCTTGCTCATAGAACACCTGGGCTTCTTGATACCAACCTTGTTCAAAGTAGAGATCACCAATCCGCCACTCTGCTCTCCGGGCATTTATCGACTGCGGGTGATCTCGCACGAGTTTTTTGTACTCCTGGATTCCCAACGAGCGACCTTGGCCTGATGAGTCCTCACGAAGGGCCAACTCAATAAGAAATGCCTTGGCCGACGGCACAAGCGGGCTTTCAGGGTGGTCCGTGACAATCTTTGCAAAGAATCGTTGAGCCTCCGCCCACGCTTGCTTCCTATACGCAGATTGCCCCTCCTGCCAAGCCAACCCATCGATCCCGGTCGACTGACCTTCCAGACGTGGGCCATCGTCCGGCAAGAGCAGGGCAAGCCGTTCGACCGGTGCTTGGCTTTTCACTGCGGCCGGCCGTCCACCGGCTGCCATACCGGAACTCTTCCCCGAGGGAAGCGCCTGTCCGATGACCACCGGAGGCCCGGACGCCCAGACGACAATCAGGAGCATCACTCCGACATATGGAAGACGGCATAGGTTCACAGCGGGAAGACACCAGCAAGGCTCATGCCCTTCGCCTTAATCAAAAACTTGAGGAAAATCAGGAGAATTGTCGTGAGGAATTGAGAATCTGCCCGAATCGCGTCAGGACTGGCATCGACTAGGTCGGGAGGTCGTCAATCTTTTGACTGGATACGCGGGGCCAGAGCGGAAGAGTTTCCACATGGGACCGTGGATCAACTCCCTTGCGCTTCAGCTTTTCAACCAACGTGGTTCGATTCAAGTGAAGCAACTGCGCAGCTCTGGACGTGACACCATTCGCCTTGCGCAACGCTTCCATGATGAGATGCTTTTCGTACTGTTCCACCTCTCTGGAGAGATTGATCCCATCGTCGTTGAAGCGAATGAACTGCTCCTTGAATTCAGGCGTCATCGACCGGCGACCGAATTTCTGAGGCAAGTCCTCGACAGCCAGCGTCCCCTGTTTTTTCAGGACGACCAATCGCTCAATCATGTTCTCCAGCTCGCGAATGTTGCCGGGCCAATCGTACTCGATCAAGAACTGCAGCGCGTCAGACGAAAAGCCCGACACATCCGTATGTTTGCTCTGATTGAACCGCGCCAGGAAATGCTCAATGAGCAGTGGAATATCGCTTCGGCGTTCTCGAAGAGGAGGAATCATGATGGGAATGACGTTGAGACGATAGAAAAGATCTTTCCGAAATCGCCGTTCCTCCACCTGCAGCTCTAAATCAAGATTCGTCGCCGCGATAATACGCACATCCACATGAATCGTGCGATTGCCTCCGACTCGTTCAAACTCCCGTTCCTGCAACACCCGCAGGAGCTTGACCTGCAAAGGGAGGCTCATCTCGCCGATTTCATCAAGAAAGATCGTCCCGCCGTTCGCCAATTCAAACCGACCCATCCGCGAGTGAGTGGCGCCGGTGAACGCACCCTTTTCGTGTCCGAAGAGTTCCGACTCCAGCAGATTTTCAGGAATGGCCCCGCAGTTGACCGGAACCAGCGGGCGGTCCCGACGCAGGCTGTTGAAGTGAAGCATCCGAGCAACCAACTCCTTGCCGGTCCCGCTCTCACCTTGGATCATCACGGTGCTGTCGCTGTCGGCGACCTTTTGCACGAACTCCAACACCTGTTGCATCGGCTCACTGACACCGACCAACTGCTCCAATCGATACTGCTCACGGACGGCTTTCCGCAGCAGGTGGTTTTCCTGTCGCAGCCGATAAAACTCCGCCGCCTTTCGCACCACGACCGCAACCGTCTCGAGATCAAAGGGTTTGGTAATGAACTCAAAGGCCCCGGACTTCATGGCTCGCACCGCGGTTTCAATCGTCCCGAACCCGGTCATCATGATGGGAATGATCTTGGCATCCTGCTTGGCCAGACGATCAATGATCTCCATCCCATCGATATCGGGCAACTGCAAGTCCGTGATCACGATATGGACGACCGACTCTTTGGCGACCTGAATCGCCGCGTTGCCGTCCTCGGCTAGGGAAACCCCATAGCCCTCGTGCAGCAGCACTTCCTGCAGAATCGCCCGGACGGCCGCATCATCGTCGACAATCAGTACGTTAACTGGGTTCATACTCATAAAATGTGGAATACGAAATGCGTGGCGGGCTTAGAATAATGGCCCAAGGCACTCATTGCAAGCGATATCAATTACTACGACGAGGACCGAAGGAGCGGACGGTGATCGAACATCGGGACACATCTCACAGCGCACGCCCCACCCCCAGTTTGGGGATTCCGAGAAGGGAGTGTTTGGTCATCGACTATCTGTACAAAACCCATTGAAGGCGTTCAACCGCCTGATGACGTTTCTCGGGAGCCATTCTGGCGATATTCATTTGCTTCCGCTGAACCGCCGACAACTTCACCACCCCGGGCCCATGCAACAGGGCCCAATTCGGTTCTCCACATTTGAACCCAGGCAAGAACCCTTTGTGTCGTTCCAAGAGCCAGGAGTGAATGAGGGAAATCATGGAGGAACATGTCTCGTCCAATTCCTGCACCGTGACCGGTATGGACATCATCCCACAGAACTGTTCTTCAAACGCGGTGGCAAGCAGTTGAGGGTTTGAGGCTAGCACGTCGGCAATCGGTCGGTCTCTGCTCACCAAGTAGACGAGGAACACTTCCAGCGACCCCCTCATTTCACAACAATTCTTGCACGTCAAACATATCGTGTGGATGCTGACGATCAGACGCCGCCACGACGCGTTCAAGTGCCATACCGACAGTAGCCAAGCGAGTCGTCAGATCCTGCACCGACAGATATATTCAATCCGTATCGACCGATAAGCATGGCAGATCGCGGACAAATAGATTGAAAGACC
>JACCDV010480060.1_pt1 | contig 16691 bp, 13 predicted proteins | sample 7446131 | NCBI WGS metagenome assembly JACCDV01 (sample SAMN15323448, study PRJNA562643) | freshwater metagenome | isolation source: river surface water | place: USA:Blue River Watershed | collected 2017-08-17 | reverse complement strand
TCAAAGCCGGCTCGCTCTTCTTTGGTGAATCCCTTCTTACCATCGTTCTCTTTTGGACGGGCAAGGTCAAGCTCGGTATGTGCCACATTAAAGTCCCCGCAGTAGATGACCGGCTTTTCGGCCGCCAACCGTTTCATGTACATAAGAAAAGCGGGGTCCCAAGCCTGCCGCATCGGTATACGCGAGAGGTCGTCTTTGGCGTTTGGAGTATAGACGGTGGTGACAAAAAAACCTTCAAATTCAAGGGTGACTACTCGCCCTTCGGTGGTCGTGTCACCATAGGTGTCAGCGAGGGCAAACTGGCCTGCAATATCGGCTGGCAAACCGTAAAACACTGAAAGTGGGCTTATTTTGGTGAAAATAGCCGTGCCAGAATAGCCTTTCTTTTCGGCACTACACCAATATTCCTCATATTCCCCAAGGTCAATCTCGGTCTGTTCGCGCTGTGCCTTGGTTTCCTGCAGGCAGAGGATATCGGGGTTGTGTTCAGCCAAAAACCTTTGTAAATCACCCTTTTTATGCACTGCACGGATGCCATTAACGTTCCAAGAGTAGAGTTTCATAACGTACGTATCGTACCATAGGGAGAGAGAGTGGTTCTAGGGCATGAAACAACCAAATCGCTTGTATTTGTCTATAAATGTGCTTTAATAGAGCTAGCGAAACTAAAACTCCTTGAGGCAAGGACAACGTTGATCAGGTGTAGTGACGTTTTGTTTAAAAAATAAAAAAATAATATGACAGGTTCAATTGTACGTAAGACTGATAAGGGCTTCGGCTTTATCAAGCCTGACGACGGTGGAAAGGATGTATTCTTCCACGCACAAAATGTAGTAGACGGATTGTTCGACGAACTCGCAGAAGGTGAGAAGGTTACCTTCGAAATCGAGCAGGGTCCAAAAGGCCCAGCTGCGAAGGATGTTCGCCGCGCATAAGTCACGCGTCACTCACAAAAAACCGCAGGTCAATACCTGCGGTTTTTTGTGCATACAGTACATATATAGGTAATTGGCTACGGTATACTAGTAGAGTATGTTCTTCGGACTCTTTTTTGAGTATACGCGTTGGCATTATAGTCGTGCGCTCATTAGCTATGTCCGGATACTCAAAAGTTTTTGGTGGTTTACGGTGGCTTACTTTTCGATGCCACTCCTTTTTAAAACCCTTTTTGTACCCTACAAGCGCATGACCGAAACCCCAAAACGAACCATTGGCTCGTGGCTTGAGGCGCAAGTGATTAATACCTTATCTCGCCTCGTCGGTCTCTGTGTCCGTCTTTGTCTCCTTGCTTGCGGTTTTTTGGCACTCTGTTTTTTGACAGTTGGTGGTATTGGCGGCTACGCCGTCTGGTTACTGGCACCAATTCTGTCGACTCTTCTCGCTACCTATGGCGGTCTCTTGATCATTGTCAATCTTTTTTAGTATGTCAGTCAATATCAGTAAACAGCACGGAGCGGTCATTCAGTTTGAACAATATTTTTCACGACGCCAACAAGACTACTGGCGGGGGAGTGCGCTGCTCCTATTGACCATCGGGACTGGTCTCTTGTTTGTTGATAAAACAATTACTCCGATTGTTGATGAGCAGATACTCATTGGGGTGCTCTGCCTCATTCTTGCGACGTATGTAGATTTATTGGTACTCCGTTTATTTTCAAACGCTACGTATTATGCAGGATTATTTTCCACTACCGGTAGCGGCAACTATCAAGAGCATGGCCTCACCTATGATGCGATGGTGGTGCTAAGCGCTGGAAAGCACGATCTCACCAAAGCCTTCCTCGAATCGTCATTTGGACAACATATATATGTACGTGCGGAGTTGAGCGAAGCGGTGGTAACAACATGGCTTACCAGTGAGCGTCACCCGGTCAAAGCGGCAGTGGTCAGCTTGTCGGCTGGACGAGCCACGTCACTCATTGATATTGTTCAGGCAATCCTTACTCATGATGTCGCCTTTGCACATTTCCTCGAACATCATGGCGTCACTCATGACACCCTCCTTGGGGCAGCTCATCTGGTACTTGGTCACTACTACCAAACAAAGCGTCTCGAACGATGGTGGAGTCGCGACCTGCTCAGTCGCCGTGGTTCACTTGGCCGTGAATTGACCCTTGGTGCTTGGCGAGAATACGTCCCTTATACTGAACCGGTCGCTATCAATACTGAAACACCAAATGAGTTTGAGCAACACTATCTCAATTTTCTTCATACTATTTTACAGTCACGCCGAGACAGTAACATTCTCCTCGTAACGCCCGACCGTGACTGGAACCGTGTCCTCCTCGAGAAGCTGCAACATACGTTTGTAACCGGCACAGCACTTGGCTCTATCAACACCATGAGCGTCATGACGGTCGATCACGATTCACTCTTATTTGAAAATACTACTACCGTGAGTGTTGAGGCAGCGTTGCGAAGCATTCTGACTGAAGCTAGTCTCGCTGGCAATATGGTACTCGTTCTTCCTGACCTAGAACAAATAGCGGCACGCTACGCTTCAAAGGGGGTACTATTTACTCACATTCTCGAAGAATTCCTCACGGCCGACCGATTGCATGTGATTATTACGAGCACTACAGAAGCCTACCCCCTCATCAAACGCACCGAGCTCGCCCTCATCAAGCGTTGTGAGGAAGTGGTAGTCGAAGCGCTCACAGAAGAGACGCTCTTGCGCTACCTGACACACCATATATATAGTATTGAAGCAAAAGCCAAAACTATCTTCAGTTATCACGCTTTGACGGCAATAGCAAAAACGGTCTATGCTTATGATGTTCCTCTCGGCGCACGGGTACAAGAAATCGCCACCACCATTGCTAAAGAATATTTTGGGCAAACTCTCATTACTCACGACATGGCGGAACGGAGCCTTGGAACTCTCCTAGATCTACCGGTCGGACCACTAACACAAAATGAGCGGGACATTCTCCTTTCAATTGAACGTATCATGCAGCAAGAAGTGGTTGGGCAAGATCGTGCTATCCATGCCATTGGCATAGCATTACGACGGATGCGAGCCGCCTTGGTTGATACGAAGCGTCCGCTTGCCTCATTTTTGTTCTTAGGTCCAAGTGGTGTTGGTAAAACAGAAACAGCTAAAACGTTAGCTAAGGTGTATTTTAGGAGTGCTGACGCACTACTGCGATTTGATATGTCTGAGTTTGCTGATGGTGAAGGTTTGTCACGCCTCATAGGCAGTGAGACCACGAGTAGTCTCCTTGAAGATAAACTCCTTGGACATCCGCGTGGACTTATCCTTCTCGATGAATTTGAAAAATCTCATCCTGACGTACAAGAATTATTTTTGCAGATCCTCGATGAAGGACAAGTGACTACCTATGGCGGTACGGTGCTCCATTTTCGCCAGCACATTATCATAGCCACCAGTAATGCCGGGAGCCAGCTCATAGCACGCACCAAAGATAAGCGGGCGGAGAGTCCGACACTTGATAGTGACGTCATTACACATATTATTCAGACCCGTGCGCTCGCCCCCGAACTCATTGGACGATTTGGTGATGTTATTCTTTTTGATGCACTCACCTTTACTGATGAAGTTACCATCGCGAACCAACTTATCGCTGCGCTTGGTCATCGCATCTTGGAACGTGGTTTTACACTCGTGGTACAAGATGGGGTAGGGGAAACAATTGTAGAGCAGTACCATAACAGTCAATTTGGTGCTCGCCCGATTCGACATGCCATCGAGCATATTCTTGAGGACATCATTGCGACCCGGATTATCCGCGGGGACGCGAAGCCTGGTGACAGCATCACTATCTCACGAGACGATTTGCCTCGCAGTACTCGCAACTAACTTCCGTCCGTACTATACTTATAGGGTGATCAGCGTGTGTTAGTCTGGTCTCGTAATAATTGTATATGCCACCTACTCAATCAACTCCAACACCTGCTGAAGCAACTCCAGCAGCAGGGACACCAACCGGCGGAGACAACACGACACTGCTCGGTGTCCTTGCCTATCTTGGACCACTAGTGATCGTGTCACACCTCATGGGTAAAGATAATCCATTTGTTGTGTATCATACTAAGCAGGGGATAGTGCTCTTTGCTATCGAGCTCGCTATTTATATATTGTCGAGTTTTATGTTTTATGGATTCATTTTTCTGGCACCAATTCTCGCTCTTGTGAATCTTGGTTGTTTTGTTCTTGCAATCGTTGGTATTATCAACGTCGTACAAAAAGAACAAAAACCACTACCCGTGATAGGTGGGCTAACGAAGCACGTTCCGTTTTAGGATCGCACCAATGTAGTAAAAAGCACTCCGCAACTTGGGGTGCTTTTTACACGCACCGTATGTCTAAAAAATAGACATCGGGTGTATACTTATAGCTATGAAAACAACATCATACGCGAAGCTCTTACGCTTCCTTCGCACCGAACGGAACCTCTCACAAATTGCCGTGGCCAAGCAGCTCGGACTATCGCGCACCTCATACCTAGCACTCGAGCATGGCAGTCGCGAACTTTCACTCAGTGAGGCCGTCACAGTAACCACCCTCTATGGTATTCGGATAGACGACCTCATCATCAACCACAAACCAGATTTTGATAAATATAAAATGATGGTCTTGGCACTCCTGCGCGCCGCCAAAGAAGAATCGGTGACCCTCAAGAAAACTAAACTATCACTCCTTCTCTACCTAGCTGACATGCGAAACTACTACGAGACTAAAGAAAGTATGAGCGGTATGACCTACCGCAAGCAGAGCTATGGTCCTGTTTGTGATGCGTTTCACCGATTAATTGATGAAATGGAGCGCGACGGCACCCTCACCATTACCCAGATACTTCGTGACGACTACCACATGTATGAGATAAAAGAGAGTCGGGGTAGTGCCCGAACCAAGCTCCTCCATCTCACCGCCAAAGAACAAAAGCGACTCCATGAGCTCTGTCAGGCCTGGGGCGAAACTCCGACCACAGAACTCCAGCAATTCATCATGGCCGGGCGCCCCATCAGTGAAACCGAGAGTGGGAGTGACATTGATTACAAACTTATCAGTACCGAAGAGCCACACCTCGTCTCCTAAGCCACCCTTCCCTTGGCGCGGGCTATCACCTGTGTAAACTACGTGCTTATGGTGTCATTAAAGTTTGCGAGAAAAACCAACCCTGTGTCTGAGTGCTGCATGGCACAGCAACCCTTCATTTCTTTGTTGCCACAGGAAAAGGCGTAGGGAGACGGGGAGAAGTGACCTGAAAGAGACAAAAGGGGCAGCTTGCATTTTTATTAGATTATGCTATAATCATGGCATCCTTCGCAGGTTATAACGGTGAAGCAGACGCCAAGGAAACTTGGGTATCTACGCTTTGTTTCACCATCACATACATCATTTTATGTTAAGTAAGCGAGTCAAAGAAAACGTGTTGAAGCCAGTTAAGCGTCATGACAGTGATACTGGTTCACCAGAAGCACAGGTAGCCCTCCTCACTCGTCAGATTGAAGAACTCTCTACCCACCTTCGAAAGCACAAGAAAGATTTTCACTCACGCCGCGGTCTTCTTCAGCTCGTAGCCGATCGTCGAAAGCACCTCAAGTATCTTGAGCGCAAAGACGCCAAGGCCTACCAGGGTCTGATTGAAAAACTCGGTTTGAAGCGCTAACAATCTGCTCCTTAGGGAGCATTTTGTTTTTTTATAAAGAGGCGTATAGTTAGAAGTGCGAAGGTATTAAATATTTTTATATGGGAATCATAAGACATCCAGACCAGCGTGTCGCCGTTTTGATTGACACGCAAAACCTCTATCACAGTGCAAAGAATTTATACAAAGCGAAAGTTAATTTCGGTAATGTGGTGAAAGCCGCCGTTGGTGATCGTAAACTTATCCGCGCCCTCTCCTACGTGGTGAATACCGAGAGTGGCGAAGAGGCACCATTTTTTGAAGCCCTCGAAAAAGTAGGGATTGAAATTAAAACCAAAGACTTGCAAATATTTTTTGGCGGAGCTAAGAAAGCTGACTGGGATGTTGGACTCGCAATTGACGCCATTAAGCTCGCACATAAAGTTGACGCCATCATCTTAGCGAGTGGCGATGGTGATTTTATCCCCCTTGTGGAATACGTCAAAAGCCAGGGATGTCAAGTTGAAGTCATTACGTTCGGTCGCTCAGCTTCAGGTCGCTTGCGTGAAGTAGTTGATGATTTCATTGACCTTGATGAAGCCCCGCACGATTATTTGATTGGCTACCGCAATCATCGTGGCCGAGGTAACGGCCCGCGCAAACAAATGAAGCACGTCGTTGGTACTGATACTGACAACCTCTAAGTTTGTAACACACCACAACAACCACCTATCTCGCATTGAGCGAGATAGGTGGTTTTGGTATGCTTGAGGAGATGTTTAGTCGCAAGTGGGGAAGTAGGTAGATTTCAAAGATTGAAATCTAAAACTTCCCCATTTCACAAATGATAATTCATGTACAAAAAAACCTATGAGATGCAGCTAGGAGGAAAGTTACTCATTGCAGAATTTAATGACCTCACACCTAAAGCGCATGGTTCAGTGATGATGCGCTACGGTGAAACAGTCGTGCTCGTCACCGCTGTCATGGGTGAGAAGGAACAACCTGACTTGCCGTACTTTCCACTCTCGGTTGAGTACGAAGAAAAGTTTTATGCTGCCGGTGCCATCCTCGGCAGTCGCTTCCAGCGTCGTGAGGGACGACCGAGTGATGAGGCAATCCTCAGCGCCCGAATTGTTGACCGTACTATTCGTCCGCTTTTTAATCACGCGCTTCGCCGTGAGGTGCAGGTGGTCGTCACCGTACTTGCTATAGGGGACGAAGACCCGGATGTACTCGGAGTTATTGGTGCAGGACTGGCACTTGGTGTTTCACCAATTCCTTGGGACGGTCCCATTGGCGCTGTACGAATCGTGAAGCGGCAGGATACCGGAGCACTTATTATTAATCCGACATTTAGTGACCGTGCTACAGCACCGTTTACTTTTGAGGTATTGGCGTGCGGGAAGGATGGTACGATTAACATGATTGAGACAGCTGCAGCTGAGGTCAGTGAAACGGATGTCATCGCTGTGCTTGAAGCAGCCACGGTACTCCACGACGATATTGTTTCTTTTGCCAAGACCATTATTGCCGAGCGGGGAAGTAAAAAATACGAACTTCCAGCCGCACCTGACATAAGTGCGCTCGAAATGTTATTCACCAGTGACTTTGCGACTCGTCTCGGACAAACACTTTTTAGTAACCAACCCGGGAAAGCACACCTCTCTGCACTGAAGAATGACTGGCTTGCAGCAGTTGCCCTCCTCCCCACACCAATTGGTCGGGTAGTAGCTGACGGTTTCTTTGAAGAGATGATCAATGAAGCTATCCACGTGGGAGCAGTTGAGTTTGGGAAACGGGCTGATGGACGAGGACTTGATGAGGTACGTCCACTCTACGCACAAGCAGGTGGTGTTTCACCAGTCCTTCACGGTAGTGGCATCTTCTACCGGGGAGACACCCACATCTTTAGTGCACTGACACTTGGTGGTCCTGAAGCAGCACAACTCATCGATACCATTGAAGACCAATCTACCAGTAAGCGCTTTATGCACCACTACAACTTTCCGCCGTTTTCAGTTGGTGAAACTGGCCGGGTAGGAGGTTTTAACCGTCGCATGATTGGCCATGGAGCGCTAGCCGAAAAAGCTCTCCTACCCGTCATACCAGACAAGGAGACTTTCCCATACACTATCCGACTCGTTTCTGAGACCCTCTCGAGTAATGGCTCAAGTTCCATGGGATCAGTATGCGGGAGTACCCTTGCGCTCATGGATGGTGGTGTCCCAATCAAGAAACCGGTAGCGGGAATCGCTTCAGGGGTGATGATCCAAGGTGATCGCTTCACCCTCCTCACTGATATCCAGGGGCCAGAAGACGAACATGGTGATATGGACTTTAAGGTGGCCGGCACCAAGGATGGTATTACAGCTATTCAGATGGATGTCAAAGTAGGTGGTATCTCACTACAGATACTCGAAGGCGCACTCGAGAAGGCTCGTCTCGCTCGCCTTCATATATTAGACACCATCACCAATGCATTGAGCTCTCCACGCTCGACCATCTCACCACGAGCACCTGAAATCATCGCCCTCACTATTCTGCCCGAGCAGATTGGTCTCGTAATTGGCAGTGGTGGCAAAACCATTAACAAGATCAAAGACGAATCAGGAGTTACCGACATCACGATTGAAGACGACGGGACAGTCTTTATTACTGGAAAAGATGGCACCGCGAGTGTAGCGGCGACGGCTATCAAAAACCTAACCCGTACCTACGAGGTTGGTGAAACAGCAACCGTGACGATTACCAAGATTGCGACCTTCGGCGCCTTTGCCAAGCTAGACGACTACCACGAAGGACTCATTCATATCTCCGAGATAGCTCCATTCCGACTCGAGGATATGACTGGGGTACTCACTGAAGGAGAAACGGTTTCTGTTGTCGTCAGCAAGGTAGAAGACGGTAAGATTGGATTATCAATCAAGCAAGTTGACCCTGAGTTTGCAGCGCGGAAGGGAATTACCGCAAAACAATAACCTGCCAGACTAAGAATCGCCTGCAACTGTAGTTGCAGGCGATTCTCTATACCCGTGAAAAAGTCTTTCTGACACCTCTTGTGTATGAGATACTATAGTCATAATGTCTGCTCCTGTTCTTAAAAAAGTTCACACCTTTGCTGACGACTTGAACCTCGTTCGAAGCGAGCGTGGTATCACGAGTAAAAAATCTGCTCCGGTGACACAAAAAATGCCTGTCAAAAAAGCTGGGGCTGAGGAAGTTACTATCGCAGCTTCAAGTGGTACTGGGCCAAAAAAGATCATCACGAATACGAGTACCATACTCAAACCATCGGCCAACGATCTTCCTGCCACCATCATTACTGACCAGCGTGGGAAGCGCTTTAACTTAACTTCCGAAATGAGTTCGGCGATTGGTGAATGGTGGAACGAAAAAGTAAAATCTGTTAAAAAGACCAAGAAGAAAAATCTGTACAGTCTCCCTGCAGCTGAGCGGCGGAAGGGGGTAGTGACAGCAGCTACCACTCATACTGGTCGACATGCAGCGAGTGATTACCATGCAGTGGTCGAACGAGTAAAATCGAAGCCTGAGCCAACTGTAGCTGTAGAGCCAACCGTCACGCCAACTCGTATAGAAAATACACCCATAGAAACAACTAGTGATTGGGAGACAGCCAACGAAACTACCACCGTAGTGCCTCTTGCTATACCCGCTATAGAAGAGCCGGTAATTGCAAAAGCCACTCCCGACACAGATAGTGTAATAGTGACTGACGTAACCTACCGTCAGCCTCGTATTGTACCGACCATTCCTCTGTATGAAACGGAGGAATTTGCAGCAGAGGTACCAGCAGAAGAAGTCTTCGAATCTGTAAACGAGGAAGAAACGGAGTTGGAAATGGTGGCTGTAGATGAAGCAACTGAAGTCACGCCGATTATACCAACTCCTCGAACATTTGAAAAAATTACTCCAGCCATACCATCGACGCCAATTACTGCAGCCTCCACTCCTAGTGCCTTTACGTTGATGAGTGAAGTGCCGGCTCCGGTGCTGCAGAACAAACCTGATTATGTAAAGACAACTATCGCTGCTCGCAAAGAAGCCTTGGCAGTGACAGCAGGAGCAAGTACCGCACCATCAAGACTACTTACCTTTGCACCATATCTCGCTGGCGGAGTATTTGTGTTTGTGACAGTTGGCACTATTGCTTACTTTATGATTGCCGGCACCAGTAGTACCCCAGAGGCACCAACCGGTGACACTACATTACCAACCGATACTCTCGGTAATACCAACGATCCACTACCTCTCTCTACAACCGGTAGCCCGGTAACTGCCACGCTTGACGCTCCAAACAAATCATCCCTCTTTAAGGCGGTGTCAGAAACTGCCAATCAAGGGGAAGGGTTGCAAATTGTAACGCCACTCGCACACGACACCCTGTTACCATTAGGTAGCCGTGATATTCTTGGTCTCCTTAATCGACAATTCACCCCCGCATTTATTGGAAGTGTTACCCAAGTACAGGTGGGGATGTATCGCAATGAACCAGTGATTATTCTTTCCGTTAGTGACGGTGCAACTGCACGAGGTAGTATGTTTTTGTGGGAAAACTCTATGAGCCAGGATCTCAGTCCTTGGTTTGGTATAGCACTAGGGGCAGGAACCGAATCTAATACCACCTTTAAAGACAGTCAGAGTGCCAATTATGATGTGCGTGTACTTAAAGATGATATCGGTACCGAACGAATTACCTACGGTATCATTGGACAAACAACCATTCTCATCACCACCAACAGCACTGCTTTTCTTAACATCACCGAAAACTATAATCTGTTCTAGGCGTTAGGAGTGGTATACAATATATGTATGCACGAAACAGAAAAAACCATACTAGAAGAGCAGCTTGAGGCAGTTACCACCGAACTCAAAACTTTAGCAGTTCTCCATAAGGAAACTGGGGATTGGGAAATTCGTTTTGATAACGATCCTCACACTGAAGCGGACGAGGACTTGATTAGCGACAATGCCGAAGCTGCTGAAGAAGCCATCGCGACATTAGCGCTCCTTGAAACACGCTACCGTAATATCAATCGAGCGCTCACGAAACTAGCAAACGACACTTATGGCACTTGTGAAATTTGTGGGGAGCCAATTGAAGCTGACCGACTTGGTGCCAACCCTGCCGCCCGCACTTGTAAGGCACATCTTAATGACGAGGTTGATTTGCCACTCTAAGAGAAATCGCTTATGTCCATCGCCCGCCTCTTTACGGTTCAACCAACAGTTACCGGCGGGCACGTGGTTTCAATTGAGGCAGATATTTCACGAGGGTTGCATGCCTTTGCGATTGTTGGGTTGGCCGGTAAAGCTATTGAAGAAGCCAAAGATCGCATTTCCGCTGCTATCAAATATAGTGGGTATCCTGCTCCCAAGTCACAAAACCACAAAATTGTGATGTCTTTGGCTCCAGCCGATCTTAAAAAAGAGGGTCCATTGTTTGACCTCCCACTCGCACTCGCGTATCTGATTGCGCTTGAAGAGATTGTTATTGACGAAACCAAACGTATTTTCGTCGGTGAACTAGGTCTCGATGGAAGCCTCAGGCCCGTTCGAGGAGTTATTAATATGGTAAGTGCTGCCAAGGCGGCTGGGTTTACTGAAGTATTTGTACCAGTGGAGAATGCGCGCGAAGCGGCTTGTATCGACGGTATCACCGTCTTTGGTGCTAAAGATTTGGCCGCTGTTATCAACCATGTGAATATCAAAAATGCTGAACGCCATTATCTCACCGCCGTGCCACTCTCCACACTCGATGAATCATGGACTGACACGGCGATACAGCTCGAAGACATCAAGGGACAGGAAAGTGCCAAGCGTGCACTCCTCATTGCCGCCGCCGGCAGGCATAATGTCATCATGGTTGGTCCACCCGGCACTGGTAAGACCATGCTTGCCCGAGCTTTCCAGAGTATGCTTCCACCACTATCGCGCACGGAAGCACTGGCAGTCGCCATGATTCGCTCGATAGCGGGCGACACCACTGATCTCCTCACCACCAAGCCGCCATTTCGGACGCCACACCACACCGCCTCTCACACAGCACTCGTAGGTGGCGGCACGAACCCAAGGCCCGGGGAGGTAACCATGGCACACTTTGGAGTGCTATTTATGGATGAGTTTCCTGAGTTTGATAGGCGGAGTATTGATGCACTACGACAGCCACTTGAGGATCGGGTAGTAAGTATTTCACGTGTCCAAGGCACAGCACTTTTTCCGGCAGATGTGATTCTCGTGGCTGCCATGAATCCCTACCGCGGTAGTGAAGACGGCACAACCGACCTGGCGCGCGCAATGCAACAAACCTATAAAGATAAAATCTCTGGCCCAATCCTTGATCGTATTGATCTCTGGATAGAAGTTCCCCATGTGTCATACGAGACTTTGGCTCATAAAGTACAAAACGGTAATGAGACCACCGACGCTCGCAATCTTATCAAAGCCGCCCGAGCACAACAGGCCAAACGCCTTTTGGGTCGCGGCATAACTACCAATGCTAGTATGACGAGTCGGGATATCGAAGACACTATTACGCTCACTACCGAGGTGGAAACACTCCTAAAATCATCAGCTGCCAAACTAAATCTCTCTCCTCGCAGCTACCACCGACTGATTAAAGTGGCCCAGACCATTGCCGATATCGAAGGGGTAGAGACCATCAGTACAGCTCATCTCCTCGAGGCATTGCAATACCGCGTCCGCTTGTCGATATAGAAAAAACCGCATCAGTGCGGTTTTTTCTATATAGATAGCGATTTATGCAGCATCTTTAAAATGGATTGCGACCTCCACGAACCTCAAAGTGCAAATGTGGTCCAGTCGACTTTCCAGTATTACCGAGTCCGCCAATTGTTTCACCCGCCGCTACCACATCACCGACACCTACCGCGTTACTAGAGAGGTGTGCATAAAGTGTCTGAGTACCATTGGCATGTTTGATAACGATATACTGTCCATAACCACCATTCCAACCTGAACTTTTTGAAACAATTACTTCACCGCCAAGCGCAGCCCGTACCGCTGTACCAACGGCCCCACCAAAGTCGACTCCATTGTACCCATGAACACCTTGGGTCTTAATCGTACCTGGTGCTGGATGCACAAAACTACCAGTACCTTTACTACCACCTTTACTGCTCGTTGTCGGCTTCTTGGCTACGGCTGTATGCAAAGCACCACCCGGCACAATCACCGTCTCACCAATCGTCAGAGAGGCATCTTTTTCAAGTTGGTTATATGACGCCACTTCATCAGTATTGGCTTCATATTTCTTGGCAATTGAGGCAATCGTGTCGCCCGACTTCACGACGTGACGAACCCCAGCAATCGGGAGAATAATAAGTGTATCTCCTGGCTTAATTGCTTTAGCACTAGGGAGGTCGTTTGCCCATAAAATAGTGTTAGCGGTAACATCAAACATCTCAGCAATCATTGAAAGAGAATCACCTTCACGGACGGTATACACACTAATTTCACCGCTACTTTGCTTCTTTTCACTAAGCTCATCTTTACCAATTGGACCAGAAGAAACCAAGGCTCCTTCACTCACCATCACGTCCGCTCCACCACGAGAACTACTTGGATCAGGGTTGGTCGCGGCAGCAAGGAGGGGAGTGTCAAGCACTGTGGTCATAGTCACCACTTCTGGAGTTGAAAGAGTACTTGATGCATCAGTACCCCCAAAAAATGGGAATACGCCAGCTTGTACTGAAAAAGGCACCACCACGACAAGGAGGCCGACAAGTATTTCAAGCGAACGGCCGATGGCCGATGGAGTATAGTATGACGTCACCGAACGGGCTACAGTTTGCACTCGTACCGATGAGTTTTTTATGAAACGTTGAATAAGGTAATGCTTATGGACTCGCCGCCTTGTTACTACCATTACGGAAAAACTGAAATCCCGAGAAGTCACAAGGACTTCGGGATAGGGCACCAAGCAAACAGGTGCACGTGAGGATTATTTTACTAGATGGGAGGAAAGGGGCAATTGACTGTGATTGGTTTCTGGGGTATCAGACGGGGGTGCGCCAACGGCCACTGTATATATAGGTATTTTCACTCTCGACAAGACACATTATTTGTTACGTATTGTGTAATGGGGGTCTATGGTATAGTACTCGCACTATGGAATCACGACCGTACCTGGAGACATTAAATAACGCTCAGAAAAATGCTGTTACTCACATCACTGGACCACTCTTAGTGCTCGCGGGGGCCGGATCAGGTAAAACCCGAGTGATTACCCACCGCATAGTACACCTCATCCATGAAGGGGTACGTCCAAATAATATCTTGGCGGTTACTTTTACAAATAAGGCAGCCAAGGAAATGCGTGAGCGGGTAATAACACTCATGAATCAGTACAGTCCATCGGCCAGGGCCTCAGCCGATGCGCTGCCGACCGTTACCACCTTCCACTCATTTGGGGTGCGGGTACTGCGAGAATTCCATGATGTCTTAGGGCTTCGTCGCCACTTCACCATTTACGACCGCAGTGATAGTGTCCGAGCCGTTAAGATGGCGATTGAACGGGCTAACTACAACCCAAAAGAATTCGAACCACGAACCATCCTCGGGAAAATTTCCCGCGCTAAAGGCGACGCGATAAGCGTGCAGAGTTTTAAAGATAGTGCGAGCTCCTACCCTGACCGGGTAGCGGCTGAGGTGTGGGTAAAATACGAAGAAATACTCACGGCTGAAGATGCACTTGATTTTGACGACCTCCTCGTAAAGACACTAGTCCTCTTACGTGACTATGCGCCGGTACGAGATGCCCTCGTCGCCCGCTTTCATTACATTCATATTGATGAGTATCAGGATACTAACCGCGTGCAGTTTGAAATTGCCAGACTTTTGGCTGGTGACACGCAGAATATTTGCGCTGTGGGCGATATCGACCAGAATATTTATTCTTGGCGAGGAGCCGATATCAAAAATGTTTTGCAATTTGAGCGCTTTTTCCCAAAGGCAGAGACCGTCCTGCTTGAAGAAAACTATCGTTCTACTAAAAATATCATTGGGGCAGCTAATGATGTGATTGCCAAAAACAAAAACCGCGTTGAGAAAAATGTGTTCACCACCAATGAAGATGGTGAGAAAATCACCCTCTATGCCGCTATGAACGGAGGAGACGAGGCTGAATATATCGCCCGAACGGCGAATAAGTTAATTGGCGAGGGTGTTTCACCGAGCAGTATTGCAGTGTTGTATCGAACCAACTTTCAATCACGAGCCCTTGAAGAAGCCTTTTTGAATTACGGAGTAAGCTACCAGCTCCTTGGTACCAAGTTTTATGAACGCAAAGAAATCAAAGACGTACTGTCGTACCTTCGCCTCGCCATGAATCCTGGGAGTACCGCTGATTTGGCACGTATTATTAATGAGCCGGCTCGTGGCATCGGCAAAGTGACGATGCTCAAAGTGATTGAAGGGAGACGGAGTGACCTCACTGGTGCGGCGTTAGAGAAAGTCACTCGTTTTGACGACATGATGATGGATATCGCGGCTGAAGCCCGAACCAAAAAACTATCATCGACACTCAAGTTCATTATTGCTCGCACCGGCATGGAGACCGAATTCAAAAAGAGTGGCACTGATGAGGATCTCTCACGTCTTGAAAACCTCCGTGAACTCGTTTCAATCGCTACTCGCTATGACGAGATGGATACCGAAGCTGGTATTGAAGCTTTTATAGAGACGGTCGCGCTCCAGAGTGACCAAGATGAACTCAAAGATAAAAACGAACAAGATGCCGTTCGTCTTATGACCGTGCATGCCGCTAAAGGACTCGAGTTCCCGTATGTATTTATTGCTGGTCTTGAGGAAGGACTCTTTCCCCACGAACGATTGGATGATACTGGTATCGACCACGAAGAGGAGCGCCGTCTCTTTTATGTGGCACTCACCCGCGCAGAGAAAAAAATCTACCTCACCTACGCCCACATGCGTACAATCTACGGCAGCCAGCGCATTAATGTCCCTTCCAATTTCCTCAATGATATTAGCCGGGAGTATGTTGAAAGTGCCAATCCAAAGGGGTTTGGGAGTTCATCATCAGGGTACGAAACCACCGTCTTCCTCGATTAAAATGAGCAAACGAGGCGCATGCGCCGACTATTGCGAATTTCCGTGAGCAAAGGCTATTTCTTAATGCCTTTGTCCACGTCTCTCAAATACCACCTTCTCTCTTGAAGGCATCAAACCACGTTTAAGAAGGTAATGTGACCCGTCAATTCTTGCAGACTCAGGTTTTTACCGCTATGCTCACGGTAATGACTACTCCAGACAATGAAACAAAAGAGGGTTTTGCTCACAAGAAGTCCCTTGGGCAAAACTTTTTGACGACCCCGGTCGTACCAAACTGGATGTGTGACGCCGGTGCCGTTGCGGCAGGGGATATGGTGATCGAAATTGGTCCTGGCACTGGTGCTCTGACCCGAGCTTTGCTCCTGCGTGGTGCTACCGTCTACGCCATTGAGACCGACGAACGGGCAGTTACCGTACTGAAAGAAGCCTTTGCTGCCGAAATTGCTGCCGGACAGCTCCATCTTATATATGATGATGTACGAACATTTGATTTTGCCACCCTCCCAATTACAAAAAACCCTTACAAAATAGTGGCCAATATCCCGTATTATCTCTCAGGATTCCTGCTTCGGCATTGTCTTGAACTACCACAGCCGCCAAGTACTATCGTGTTTTTGATGCAAAAAGAGGTAGTTGAACGCATTGCCCGCGATAAAAAAAGCTCACTATTATCGTTGTCCGTCCGCGTTTATGGGGAACCAAAATACTTTAAAACTGTCTCTCGGGGTCATTTTAAGCCAGCACCAAACGTTGATTCGGCCATCCTTGCCATCACTAACATCACCCATACAGAACTACCGACTGAGTCTGATCGGGCAGCGTTTTTTATCCTTCTCCATGCCGGACTAGGGCAGCGTCGTAAACAACTCCTTGGTACGCTCACAAGCCTCTACCCGCGCGAGACCCTAAAACACATCTTCACTGAACTTGGTTTGTCACTGACTGTTCGTGGGGAAGATCTCTCAATCAAGACCTGGCTCAGGCTGT
>JACCDV010974294.1_pt1 | contig 16693 bp, 23 predicted proteins | sample 7446131 | NCBI WGS metagenome assembly JACCDV01 (sample SAMN15323448, study PRJNA562643) | freshwater metagenome | isolation source: river surface water | place: USA:Blue River Watershed | collected 2017-08-17 | reverse complement strand
CAGGTGAAATCAAATGTAGCTAAGGATGAAGGCCATGAAATCCGTGCGGAAAGAATATGAAACTCAGGTGAAATCAAATGTAGCTAAGGATGAAGGCCATGAAATCCTCAGTGAAATCAAATGATAAATTTTGAAAAATATTATTGATATAAGGGAAAATCCTTATATGGGGTAGATCGCCGTGTGGTAGTTCTTACAAATAAGGATTTTCCCTTTTTTGGGGTATATGGAGCGAGTAGTAAATTTTGATTTTTTTTATAAAACTATACATACTATATAATATGGATATGTCAAACGATGAAGTACAGTACGTTATAACAAGATCTGGACATAAAGAACCTTTAAATCCGGATCAAATAACACAAAGACTCAGGAGATTAATGAATCGTGTACCTAAGATTGATCATATTAATCCATACAATATCATGGTCGCCGTGATTAGAGGAATTACGGACAACATTTCGACGCATGATTTGGATGTTTATTCAGCGGAAATTGCCGCTAGTTTAAGTATCAAAAATCCCAATTATTTACAATTGGCTGCTCGTATTGCTGTTGATAATCATCAAAAAAATACGCTGCGTAGCTTTGTTGACAAAATGAGACTCGCTTATTTGAACAAACACAACAATAAACCCGCTCCGTTGATCAACATGAAGTTTTTCAAATTTATCGAAATTTATCAAGATCATATCGAAAATATGATTGATTATAATCGGGATTTTTATCTGGATTATTTCGGATTTGGTACGTTCCAAAAATTGTATAGTATCAAAATAAACAACAAATCGATAGAAAGACCACAAGATATGTTTATGAGAGCTTCAATTGCTGTTCATATGCCAGACGATATTTATCATCCGAATGAGGATACTTTTGATAACATACGTCAAATGTATGACGGATTAAGTAATCGTTTATTTAGTATGCCATCGCCTGTATATTTTAATGCTGGTGGTAATATACAACAATTCTGTAGTTGTTTCTTATTAGGAACCGAAGATTCTTTAGAAGGTATTAAAGATACTGAATACGATGCTGCTATCATTTCTAAATGGAGTGGCGGTATTGGTATCCATATTCATAACTGGAGATCAAAAGGTTCCAGAATTCGTTCAACGAACGGTGTTTCTAATGGTATCGTTCCATTTTTGCGTATGTATAATAACAATATGCGAGCATTTAATCAAGGCGGTAGACGTTTAGGTTCCGCCGCTATTTATTTAGCGTTACATCATCCAGATATCGTTGATTTCTTACAATTAAGACGCCCGGATGGTGATGAATTCGATAGAGCTAGAGATTTGAACTATGCCGTATGGGTACCCGATCTATTTATGGAACGAGTAAAAGCGAATCAGGTTTGGTCGTTATTTGACCCTGATGAATGCGGTGATCTATCCGATTTATATGACGAAAAGCACGATAAAAAATATACCAATAGATATCTCGAATTGGAAACACAAGGACTCGCGAGAAAAACTATGAATGCTCGCGAACTTATGTCAATGATTCACCAGTCAAACTTAATGACAGGAATGCCATATGTTTGTTTTAGTGATACGGCTAATCGTTTATCTAATCAAAAAAACATTGGCGTTACGAGGTCGTCTAATTTATGCGTATCAGAAGATACGATGATTTTAACGGATGAAGGATATTTTGATATCAAAACACTTACGGAAAAAGGAATTCATAATGTGTGGGATGGTGTAGATTTCTCGCAAGCGATTTTCGCAAAAACGGGAGTTAATAAATCGTTATCGCAAATCTTATTTTCCAATGGTTCCGTATTGCAATGTACAAAGGAACATAAATTCTTTACGAAGAATAAAATCAAACAAGCGTCTGAATTAAAAAAAGGCGATACATTGGTATCGTTTAAGATGCCTGTTATTGATTTTACGGATACTTGCCCGCACGCATATACATACGGCGTCTGGTATGGACACTGTAACACAGGACGTAGCAACAAATTAAGATTTGGTAAAAATGATAAAGAATATTTTATCAATTTGCCCAAAACGGATAATAACGTGCTCGAGCAAATGACTGGCGTTATTGTTCGCGAAACCGAATACGGTTTTAATGTACATTTGAAATCTGTTCCCATAATACCTATGAAATGTCGAGTAGAAGATAAAATGGCATTTTTAAGAGGTGTATTCGACGGATGTAGTAAAATTGATATGCTAAATTTTCGCATGTATTGTATACTCGGTCCAAATTTCTCCGCGGAAATTAATAGTATGTTAAATACTATTGGATATCATGGTACTATTATTGATGGCAGATTATACATCAATAGATCAGATTACTTGAAAATTAAAAAGGGAATCGCAGAATCGACCAGTGCTACTATTAAAATAGCAGACATTAAGCATGATTTTACGCGAGGAGATACATACTGTTTTAGCACAAAAAGAGAAGCTGGTGTATTTAACGGTGTTCTGTCGCATAACTGTACAGAAATTTACGAATATTCCGATTCAAAAGAATCAGCTGTTTGTAATTTGTGTTCTATTAATCTCGAAACGTGCGTTGTTGATTTGAGTGATAACCCGAATCATGAATATCCAGAAATTCCATCGTTTGATTTTAACAAATTATTACAGATGGCACAATTGTGTACCAAAACACTTAACAGTGTTATTGATATTAACAATTATCCGACCGAAAAAACTCGTATTTCCAATATGAAGCATAGACCAATCGCCGTGGGCGTTCAAGGTCAAGCAAATGCTTATATGAAAATGCGTTATCCATTTGCCAGCCCAGAAGCTCGCGATTTGAACAAAAAAATCTACGAAACAATCTTATTTGGTTGTTATAGTGAATCGTCAAAATTATCCAGGGCTATTTATTTAGAAAGAGTGAAAACTGATCCGGATGTTCCAAAAACAGTCGGCGCTTATTCCTCGTTTCTTACCAACGGTGGATCGCCGATGTCTAATGGAATTTTTCCTTGGCAATTGGCAGGATTGACAGAATCTGATTTATCAGGTATGTATGACTGGTCTACATTACGGGATCATATTATGACATTTGGTATAGTAAATTCTCTATGCGTGGCATTAATGCCAACGGCAACTTCATCACAATTATTAGGTAATAACGAATGCTTTGAACCCTTTACCACAAATATGTACAAAAGAAAAACACTTGCCGGTGAATACATGATATTCAACAAATATCTTATCAGAGATCTATTCAGTATGAATTTGTGGAACGACTACATGCAAAATTACATGAAAGTTAGCGAAGGTATGCTTCAATACATCGAAGGTTTGCCTAAAGAAATGAAAGATTTATATTCAACCGCGTTTGAAATTCCGCCGGAAGAATTGATTCAACAGTCGATTGATAGACAGCCGTTTATTGACCAAGGTCAATCCTTAAATTTATATAAGGAAGTTTTGACAGAACGCGATTTCACGAAATATATGTTCATGGCCTGGAGAGGCGGATTAAAAACCGGAAAGTATTATTTTCACACTCGTGCTCCAGTTATGCCAGGTAAATTTACTGTTGATCCGGAACAACAGGAACAAATTCTCAAAAAAATTATGGAGGCGAAGCGACATGCTCCGGCGCGCGTAGAAGTACAACGAGATATTTGTCTTGTTTGTAGTGGCTAATACGTAATATAACATGTTAGGGCTATATATATAATAGCCATGAGAGTGATAGCAAATGTACTACATTTTCCAGCCATAGATATTGAATAACGATCTATTTCTGTATCTTTTTTCAAATGTAGATCATCAAGAACGCCAAATAACATTTTGGCATGCATTAACACTAATAATACATTTACTACCATAAATATTTTTCCGAATGATACTGTAGACATTATATAATAATTGAAAAAAAAATAGTTAAACGGGATAATTTTTTTGAGTAATCTAAAAATGGTATCGTAATTCAACAAGATTATCATACCCATAATACTCAACAATATGTTATTCGCATCAGCGCACACCGAACTATCGATATTATAGTTTGTAATACATAGATATTGAATTATATCATATAAATGAATTACATATGATGCCGCGCATAATAATAGAAATATAGTAATATCGTCTCTCATTTTTTATGCTTATTCTGTTCTACATATAACTCCATTTACCAGAACAGTATTCCCGATTGATAGTGTAAAATTGTATCCATAAAACCCTCCCACATTTTCCGTGGGATAATAATCATTTTCAATTACTGTATTTTTTTGTATGTAATTACCTTCAACCACAACAGCAACATCTTTTTTGACAAAATGTATGTGGATTTTCCTCACTTCCGCAAATAAATTGCCGTTGTTTACTTTTATGAAATCACCTAACCTCACTTTGCTCACGCTTTTGTAAGTATTGTCGAACATTTCCACCATCGCTATCCCTGTAAACCAATACATTATATCTATAATCGTCCGAGATTTTATCGTATTTAATAACCGGCAACGGTTCTTCTTCAGACATACAGCACCCCATTATTATATGTATCAAAATATATTTTAATACATTTCTCATACATAAAAAATAAGTAATATCATTACACCTGATCTAAATTAAAAAGAACATTCGCTGCTAATCCTGTCGGCGTATAATGTAACGTCCATTTAACATAAATAGCTGATATTACCGACAATACGAATAATATTCCAGGTATTGAAAAGTACCAAGCAGTTGTAATGACATCAATAGCGAATAAAATACCTATTATAGCCAATCCAACAAAAGACGCAAATAATAAACCTCTACTAATAGAGTACGGATCCATATATTATAGAATTTATAATATTAAACTGTAATATTTATACACGAGAGGAGTAACAACTACAATTTTCATAGATTCTACCACATCCTTCGCATATTCTGCGGCCATAATCATCTTTACGAACCCAGTGATCATTATTAAGGTTATCTTCCCATCTGGGATTGGTAACAACAGTAAGACATTTCTTCCTGTTGGAATCGAATTTATAAACAAATATCTCTCCAATAATTTTTTTTAAATGTTCTTCCACATTATAATTGGGAGCATCCCACGAGTATGTATACTGCGGATCTTGAGATTTTTTTTCTATTTCTGCCAATATTCTGCGTTCACAGAAATTGTATACATACGCCCGATGATGATTAAAACAAACGTCGAACTGTTTTTCATATATTACGCGCTCTTCAGGTGTTAATGTATTAACACTAATGATACGTGTTTTATTCGCGGATGAAACGCACGCACCCATTTTATAATGTAATTAAAAAATCATTTTTTGTTTATGTGTGAATAAGCCAATTTTCCCTTGATTTATTTGCGTAATATACCACAATCCCAATCACCCCGCCGGATATGGTAGCTATTATAGCTGGTATGGCTACACCCCATGTACCAAATTTTTCTTTATGGGCAGAATAATAAACAGCCGCTGACACTCCGGCGATAAAAAATATTGCGAAAACTATACATATCGCAATAATGGTACCGTCGGGGTAATCCGTCTAACGGATTAGATCCATATTTAGATGGCGTATACGAATACACGGATGTATATGACCCTGGTTTATGCGGGTACTTAGATAAATTCATATATAATATTCGCGATTTATTATTCAGAGTTTAAAAATCGCGCGCGATAAATTATGAAAAAAATAAGCCCGTATATATAAATGGAATTAAATAGCGAATTCAAACATAGTAAATTTAATAACATGCGCATAATTAAAGAAATAGGAGCAGGGTTTATGGGGCGTGTTTATTTAGCAGAATACGGACATAATAAAACACAGGTTGTTGTGAAAGTATCAAAATTCTTACCTAAGCTGTATAAAAAACCGCAAAATACCTGGAGAGAATTTAAATTTCTTAATGGATTCGCCGTAGAACATAAGAAAGAGCTTAAAATTTATATGATGGATCATAAATTAATAGACGGAACTCCCATAATTAAAAATAAACCATACGAGCATCCTCTTTCGGAAGAAAAAATGATGGAATTTGTCAAAAGAGGAATGAAAAAGAAATATATCACATTACACAATCAATTGCGTAAATCTTCATTACATCTGTATAGTATATACCCTCTAATACAAGGGAAAACATTAAAGTATCATATGGATAAAATTAATGCTGCCAATATGCCAACAGGTAGACAATTAACACAAACTCAGCGCAAACAGATATATGGTTGGTTTATAGACATCATGAAACAAATGAAATTATTACACGAAAATGGTTATTCGCATGGCGACATACATCCGGGTAATACAATGATAACAAGTGATAAAAAAGAATGTACTTTGATAGATTATGGCGGTGTTAATCACAAATCATGGGACTCTGATTCTTATAAAAACAATCATAATAATGATATCGCGCATGTGTTTTATATGATGACAATAACGAACCATTACGATGAACATTTTCGCCTCAACAAAAAATATGGAGATAAAAAATATCCCATTGGGCATGCTGAATACATGAAAGAGCTTAAAAAATATCTCGCATTACCCGAATCTAGAATTACAATGCATATTTGTAGAAATGTGCCTACTAGTAAGAAACGACATGCCGCATTTCAATTGGGTGAGTTGTTACATCCTGATACAATTAGGAGATTAAATGGCAAGTATTCCGATGAGCTTAATTTTAAGCAGATACCGTTAATAAATACAACGGATCAAATATTGTATATTGAGCACGCATTCATGCCAGGAGGATTGGAATATATCATTAATCATTTTGATTTGCAACGTGAGTCAATGTAATTTATCTTGTTTTCACTATCTTATAAACTCCGTCCATAAACAGACCGCTAGAAATAACTAGCGACAATATACAAACGCCTAATATTTTGTATTCGTAATTCCTTTTGTCTCCGTTCTCGTAACATATATTCGTATCACTTCCATCCGAACATCCGTTTTCTGTAAATTCATCGGATAATTTTTTCAGATTATCCACAGTTTTTGCCAAGAACACTGCCGATGTAATAACACCAATCATCATTATAATAGTCAATATGTATAATACTGTTCTGTTCATTAATATATTTTATGATAAATCATTTTTCTTTTTTTATAAATCGGATGATACAGCATCATGTTTCGCTACTATTTATCCTCTATACAGACAGCAGCACAGAACCCCACAAGGAGGCTCAAAACAATTCCAACAACTGGGACAAATATGGCTGTCCCTTTTTCAGATCTATCGGATGTCTCATCGCTTTTTGACAAAGCTTTATGAACATAATACGAAGATACAGCGAGGACCGCAATACAAATAATGAGTATAACTAAGGCAACTTTATTAATTTTTATCATTTCAAAAGTTATATATTTGGGAAAATAACTTCGCAAAAAAAATTATCCCGAAACCAGCGATACATCAATTTTATTCACATTCCCCTGGCCTGGGTAACTGCCATCGCACATCACGCCAGTGATTGATATATGTAACACAGGCGGCAAAGAGCCGCTCCAAGGAACATGGATAAATGTGTCGAATATATTCGCGTAGCAGGTAAAATGGTTTATCCATTTCGAGACTTTATGACCGTTCTCCTGATACAACATGACGCTCGCGTACATATGTCCATTCGTAACAGGATGATTCATCAGGTACGATCTGACGCAAATTATGAGCGTGCGTTCGCCTGGTACATTTACCAGCTGCGATACATAATATTGTGAAGTTGTACAATTTTGTATTCCGCTTAGTAAGGGAATTTCGCTTTTGATAACCGCGCGCGGGCATGAATTTGCGATGTTGCTTTTTTGCTCTTCTAACATGCGTGTAATGTTGCTCTTTTGCTCTTCTAACATGCGTGTAATGTTGCTTTTTTGCTCTTCTAACATGCGTGTAATGTTGCTTTTTTGCTCTTCTAACATACGTTTAATGTTGTTTTTTTGTGTATTTTGATCAGCAATCACGCTATCAATTCTGTCATGTAGCTTCTGCTTTGAGACAATTTTTTGGCTCAAAATACTCAGCATAGCCGTATTATAATTATTCTCTTCCAGCATACGGTCTATTTTATTCTCTAGGGTGTTTAACGGGTCCGTGATTATAACGGGTCCGTATTCTGTATCACCCGAGCATTCAGATCCTGGAGTATGTAAGGAATTCATTGTCATATTCCCGAATAAATTCAATTTTTATGTAAACCCTGTGTATTGCCCATTTACGGGAACTTTTGGCATCATCCACATAGATCCCAAAGATATTAATGTTAATATTAGGGAGAAAGAAAGGCCAAGATATCTGTATTTTTTGTATAGACCGTATTCATCTTCGGCAATTACTTTATCACCAGGTAGTAATTTTTCGCACACACGCTCGAATACTTTGTCGGATTTCGTTTCGTAAACAATTACTACTATTATAAAAATTAATACAAAAAATGTGGCGATACTTATAATCATAAAATACTTAAAATTATCGTTGTTCATTATATTACTATAAATAAATTATTGCGAATATTTCGCAATTAAATTTTGTACATCCTCAGAGTTGTTTTTTTGTTTGTAATAATCATATATCAAACCTATCGGTATAACTACTGTAGCGAATAAACTTAACAAGAAACCAATTAGGATTAATTGATTGTTCCAAGAAAACCCACTATCGTATTCTATAGATACAAGTATTATACATACTATAATAGATATTATTAATACCACTATTAGAGATTTATTATCCAATAAATATGCTCGTAAAAAAGCGTCCATTATATTTATAAAATTAAATTTGGTACGAAAAAATACGATATTACCGCCGTAAATACTTTAAATCTTTCCACGCAAGAGCAGCTATAGGTAATGAAAAGAATATTACAAAGAATGGTATATACCTAGTCCATTCCATTGAATACACGAAATTATTTACCAATATTAGTATGTTTAAAACGGCAATTATTATAACACATAAGAGTATCGACTTTCTGTTATATACAGTCGGATAATACATTGTATATAATGTGCTGATAAAAAAAATATGATGATATACTCACATTACAAATCATCATAATCTTCATCTCTCATTTCTTCCTGATCTATGCTGAATTTAGTATAAGCACTTGGGATCAACTCGAAGAAATTATTTTTCTCGCGTAAACAGATTCTGTCCATAAATGTAAATGGTTGATGAGCACCGGGAAAAACATCCTCATGACCTAATTGAGATGCCAATCTATTTGCGCAATAACGGATATATTCCGACATTTGACCCGCGTTGATACCAATTAAACGGCATGGTAATGCTTCAGTAATAAATTCTATTTCCGCATTAACTGCCTCCGTCATGATTTCTCCGAATCTTTCTTGTGTAAGTTTATTGTTTGTAAAATCTTTGTATAATAAACACGCGAAGTTAGTATGCATTCCTTCATCACGGGCGATAAAATCATTGCCTCTACATAACTCAGCCATTCGACCGGATTCGTTTAGCCAATAAATAGCGCAAAAACTTCCACTGAAGAAAATACCTTCCACCATAGCAAATGCCACCATACGAACAGCAAGATCATCTGTCGATTCTATCCATTTACGAGCCCATGCTGCTTTTTTTGCCACGCAGGGTACCGTACGTACAGCATTTTCTAAATACGTCTTTTCGTTAGGATCGCTAATATAAGCATCAATATATTTGCTATACGTCTCAGAGTGGACTTGTTCTATAAAATTTTGTAAACCATAAAAATATCTGGCTTCGGGTATTTTAATCTCGCTCATAAATCTAACGGATAAATTTTCAGATACGATCATATCACTGGAGGCAAAGAACGCTAATACGTATTTAATAAATCGCTGCTCATCGGAGTTCAACGATTCCCATCTATCAGATTCGGGTTTAATTTCGTGGGCGTGCCAAATAACGCTTTCTTGTTGTTTATACGCTTTCCAAATACTATGATATTTAATCGGAAATATCGACGGTCTATCGTTTTTAGCATCGAGAAGAGGTTCCTTTGCTTCCATTTTTTCCAGTTGAGATATTAATGTAATTATTTCAATTTTAAAAAAAAATACTATTTCGTATTATCTATGTTATTACAATATTCGCGGTTAATAAACAGATATGACAACACATTAGCTATTATTAGCAGTACGACATGTAATTGTATTTTACTCATCTTTACATGAATATCAAATTCATTTTTTTACTACCGTAGAACATGAACTTCCGTAAAACGAGCAGGCGGCGTGGTCATGATTTCGCCATAGAGATGATAATGTTGATCTCTCTCTGGTATATTCGACAGCGGAAACGACTTTTCTAATATAATGGCCATTGTCAAAAATAGTTTATCATTTGTCGCTGATTTGGAATCAACAATTGTATGATCTCCATATTTTTTTTCATCATCAAAATGAATAACTATACAATTACGTTTTATCATGTCTGGAAGTAATCTCTCGTCGGTTGAGTATATCATTGGAATTCTTCTATCATAAGTTTCTTCCGATTGATATACGAACCCTAATCCATTGAGGTATTCATATACCCGTGAGTCGATACCGCCGGAAAGAAAAACATTGGCTTGCATGGTTATATAAAAAAATATAATTCAATTTTTCACTACGCGCTCCACGCACAAACGCCTAACAAAAACTCGTACTCCGTTTTTTTCGACAATCGTGAAGTTGTTCTGTATGAATTTTTTCTTGCCGCTGAGTTTGGCGCTGTTCTCGATGATGAAATTCATCATTGATTCGTACTGTCTCATGTTGAAACAACCCTCGATGTACTGATGAACGAATAAGGGGATGTTTTCGCCGTTGTTTATACAAACGACTGTCGTTCCGATAGATATCGGTATGATCAGCAAACGTTCGTGATCTTCCTTCGTATTGTCGCGGGTCACCAGAAAATTGTGTAGAGAGGAGTAATTGGAGTAAAACCCGTCCACTTCGTAAATATTAGGGCCTCTTTCAATGACCAACATGATGATTTTTTTTCTTCGTTGTATGTCATCAAAGGTAGTGTCATACGAAAAGGAGTCCATGACCTCGTAGATATGAGGAGCCAATTGCTCCAGTCGAAAGTATTTCTTCAATTCGCACTCTGTGGAGTTTATACACAGTCCGTATTTCATGTCGTTCATTTTGATGCTCGGAACTCAGGTGTAGAGTCTCGGAACTCAGGTGTAGAGTCTCGGAACTCAGGTGTAGAGTCTCGGAACTCAGGTGTAGAGTCTCGGAACTCAGGTGTAGAGTCTCGGAACTAGGATAAAGACTCTGAAATCCGCGGTGAAGAGACTTGTAGCTAAGGCGAAAAGACTATGAAATCCGCGGTGAAGAGGCTCGGAACTTTGGTGAAGAGTCTCGGAACTAGGATAAAGACTTGTAGCTAAGGCGAAAAGAATATGTTTTCCGCTGTGAAGAGGCTCGGAACTTTGGTGAAGAGGCTCGGAACTAGGATAAAGACTTGTAGCTAAGGCGAAAAGAATATGTTTTCCGCGGTGAAGAGGCTCAGTTATAAACTAGTCAAATAATCATTTTTTTATGTTAAAATTGAAATTCATATACTTGATATGATGATCGCGTTAGTAGGAAAAGCCGGATCTGGTAAATCGTTATCGGCTAAGTATTTATGCGATAATTATGATTTTACCGAGTTAACATTCAGTTCTGCGTTAAAAAATATGGCACATATTCTAGGTTTTGAACATAAGCAAATATACGGAACACAGTCAGAAAAGGAAGAAATAAACAGTATGTGGAATGTGTCGGGTAGAACGTTTCTACAAAAACTAGGCACTGAATTTGGAAGACAATTTATTAACGAGCTATTTCCGGAAGCGAAAATGGGTAATAATTTATGGATTCGATTATTAGAAAAAAGCATTAACGAAACTAAAACAAATATCGTTGTATCAGATTGTAGATTCCTTAATGAGGCCAAAATGTTGCGCGAAAAAGGGTTTTTAATAGTTAAAATCGATAGACATACAGAACATACGAATAATCATGCTAGTGAAACAGAACTAGATTCTATTGAATATGATTATATTATTGATAATAAAACTACTATTGATAATTTATACAAACAATTGGATAATTTACTTGCCATGCCAATGTATGGGTAAATGCTGTTTTTTTTGGAAAAAAATTGATTTTTTCCACCGAAAATAACAAGGGAGATGTCTTTCATCATGTTCGAAATCGCTGAAAACAGATTTAGTATCAGACTTCCTTCAGATGAACACGATGTCCCCGATGAAATGGCGCTAGAATATGAAACACCCATTGGTGAAGTTATCGACGAAAAACACTATGTGGTGTTGATTGACCCTATTGTAGATCATATTGGCAAATTGATTGCCATGTGTAGCACCGAGGAACATATGAAACAAGTGTGTTTCAATTATTTTCGAAATGAAATGAACGGCGAATTGAAAAAGTTCAATTTGGTTGCCGTGAAAATCGGTTACGAGAGAGTTTTGTGGTCGGCCGTAATAAACGGTCAGACATACTACCTGGATGATGAGCAACAAATGGACAACATGATGAACACGAATTCGTTAAACAGAACTCAGGTGACGTTAAACGGATACTGTGAAGATATTTTAAATTGTTGTTTAAGTTCTCCCGGATCCTCTGTCGAAATCTTGAGCACGGTATTATTCCGTGGAGAAAATAACTCCATCGATTCCTATGAATTGAGACACACGTGCGTCTTGAGTGCTCAGGAAGATGTTCAGGAATAATTCGCAAAAAACTGATTATTTTTTTGTTTATTAACATCCATGTTTAACTTTCGGCTCAGAAGAATAACACGTGATGTGTATTACCCAGAAGTACACAGTGAAAGGGACGACATTTTTGACAAATTTGTCAGAAACCATTATGCGTTTTTAATGGTAAAATTAGACGATGATAAACTGTTTGAAGTTGACAATGTATACATCAATCCCGATGTTTTACACATGAACTTAGTGGAACATTTTAAAACATTCGGAGATGTTAAGGGTATTTTTATTACAACAGTACCTTTCAATGTCAACATAATATCCGTAGACAACGGGGAAAACAGACCCATATTCGTTGGGTTATGCGATGAGACAAAATCTATTCCGCGTCCATTGAGGAAAATGATGATTGATGTGATTGAAAAAAGCCGTCGTTTTCTGCGGACAAATGTGGTTTTCATACATTTTAAAAAAATAGTTATAGAGAGGGGCGTAGTGTCTATTCTCTCTATGCGACACTATAGGTATTTAGTGTAAAAAATTGATTTTTTTGTCTGTAAATTAACAGAGAAACAATGCTGTTCGGACTTAATTTCGTTTCGGAAAACAAAGCAAAAGTCACAATTGTTTCATTTCCAAACAAGTGTTTGAAAGAAGCTTTGGAAAGAGGTTCCATACTGTTTTTGATAAAATTTCGCGGCAGAGCCGCGGAGGTAGTAGGTCATTCCTGGAATGAACAGAGCGTGAAAGAAACATGCGACATGTACCTCAAATACTACTGTAATGACGACAGTTGGCTTTTCAATTTGGAAGCATTGGTGATACCCCACAATCAAGTCATAGTTACCGCTTCCAGGATCGCGAGTAATTTTGCCATTGCTGGTGAATATTATTTGGATTTGTCATGGAGAGACACGAATAATTCATATATAGACCCGGAACATTGGGCAAATCCATTCGCTCAGTTTGCGACTGAAAACATACCTCGCAGCATTGACGAGTATTCTCGTATGCGTGTAACGTGGACGACCACTGTCATTGGGGGAGATGGAATATATCGTACGGGGTACACGGCTGTTTGTGATCTATAATTTTTTTTATGGAAAAAATACGCTATGGTAATCAATAAAAAAAATGAATATATTATCTGATTATTAATCAGAATGAATTGGGTTGTGTTATACGAATTAAAAGGTGATAGAAAAAACATCACGGATGTTTTACGAATGGATCTATCGTCAAACGGAACTAGGATAAAGGCTATGAAATCCGCGGTGACGTCAAACGGAACTCAGGATTATGACATTCTTCCTAATTTCGAAGGAAAATGCGTTTGTCATGTCTTCTCCGTGTTTATGGACTCGGATAATTCGTTTTACAAAATACCCAACAAAACGTATATCGTTACTGATTTGGTCGGTTTAGCTGATCTGGAAGAATCGCTAATTGGCGATTTCATTTTGGAGATATATCAATGGGATCCGTCCGGAAGAGCCAATAAATATGTAAAAATGATACGCGAGTATTAATTTTTTTCACGTGTAAATGATTAATATCTAAATGATGTAATAGACGGAATACAATCTATTCGCGGTGCATAGCAAATATGTTTTTTTCTCGGATAATTCGGAGCGTTTTTATTCGCTGTATAAATTTTATAATCTACACCAGGGTATAACATAACTTTGGGATCATTAGACGATTCGACATGAGAATGGTTAAATACTCTTGCCATATGTAATCCGCATTCTACTTCTATAAATATGAGAGGAATGTTATATTTAACCATTGCTTTCATATAATAACTACGCGCGAGTTGTGTGTGACACCCTCCGTCAAGAATAACGCTTATACGATTTTCTATATAATTTGCGAATTGTTTGCCCTTTGTTTTATTCGGATTACCAGTTATGATTTCAACGTGGTTATTATTACCAAAACTGCTTTTTTGCCATTCGGAAATTATCTGTTTGGCTAATCTTGTTTTTCCGGATCTTGGTGGACCTACTATCATAATAGCATATGCCCTAGCGGTACCGAAAGAAGAAAGCATTTCTATTATATTTGGATTTTGTATAGAGGATAATCTTTCGATGTATAAAGCTCGAACTGACGGTTCTATTATGGATTTATCCCATTCAAATTGCTGAACTTCTCCCCCAAGCGCTTCATGAATAGTTAAATATCTGGCGTTTATATTGTTGGCAAAGGCGCGATCTATGTCAGATGTTAGTATTTTTATAACGCCATCGGATTCCTCTTTTAACCCCCCAGCATCACTTATTACAGTAACGCGATGTATATTATATGATCTTGAAGCGTAAAATTGCCGCAAAAATTTCCACCCACCTGTATGTGGCTTCATGAAAAAATTCGGTTTCGTCGCGTATATGAATAATATTGGTAATCGTATTATATTCAACAGTTCTTCTGTTTTTTGTTTTATCGCATATACATTATAACGCACGTTGTTTATTTGATTGCTTATTACAACTATACTACTGTTTGCGTTTGCTCCTCGTAAAAAGTTTATATAATCTTGATTATATATCTTGACGGATTTGCGGCCAATATTATTTATTGTTATATATTCCATCAAACAATCATCAATTTCAGTTATGATTATTTCCGATTTGTATTGGAAATCGTTTGGTATATACAGGATTAGGTCGTCTATATGTTTCCAATGGGTAGAATAACTTTCGCTTAGATCCTTTATTTCGTTCATATAATTAAAATTCTTTCATAGTTTTAGTCAAAAAAATAAACGATATTTTGATAGTATGATTCCAGAAAAAATCAAATTAACGAAATACATACCGATGTACCATCTGGTTTCTGTACAAATTTCTTTAGGTATGCGAAGTCAGAGAAATTGCGAGAATTTTGAATAGAATAAAATTTGCTGTAAAGTGTACTCTCTAAAACGATGTCATTAACGACACCTTCTCTAATATTCTCGCAATTATGAGATTTATTTTTCGTGACGTATGCTCCGTAAATAATTTCGCTGCCTTCCGGTATTTTTTCTATCGAGAAAATAGACAAATCGTCTACATATTCGTTTTTACTGATAATTAGAGCGGCGACATTATCACCACGTGCGACTCCAATAATTTCTCTAATATCGTTGAACGATTGTATAATTTTATACCAGTGATCGTTTTCGATGTTGAATTTGTTCAAAATGATAGTTCCGATAGCTTCATCCCTATTCCCAAATGAGGAACGTCTCATACGAGGCGTGTCAATCATTTTTTTTGACAAATTCAAAATCTTCACTTTTCTGGACATGTTTATCCGTATTGTAAATTCAAATTTAAAAAAAAACAATACGGTTTATTTATGCTTCAAATATACACATTTTTTTAGCGATACCAGTTACGTTTGGTATGAATAAATATACATACGTGTAAAAATTATGACTCATGGTAATTTTTTTCCTAAAATTCTCCACAACAGTATTTTCCAAAGATCTTGAATTTGGAACTCCTTCGAGGATATTAGAATGGTTTTTGCCTTCTATAACGCAAACTCCAGCAATAACTGTTTCTTCCCCCACCTCAACTAAACGGAAGTTATTCAATTCTAACACAGTTGATATATATTTTGAAACAACATATGCTACGTTTTTTTGATCTGCCATTTCAATCAATTCGTATCCTCCTACGCTCATGCGTAAGATTTTAAACCATCGATTTGTTGTACAAATAGAAAGTGTACGGAATGATGACACTGAAATAACATTGGGACATTTAATACGCAGATAATTTCCTTCGCGTGTTAATGAGATCATTGATACAATGATATAAAATTCATTTTTTGATTGTCGGATATCAAATAAAAGGACCGTGATTATGAGGATTAGTAATAGATAAAAGGACCGTGATTATGAGGATTAGTAATAGATAAAAGGATCGTGATTATGAGGATTAGTAATAGATAAAAGGATCGTGATTATGAGGATTAGTAATAGATAAAAGGATCGTGATTATGAGGATT
>JACCDV010803458.1_pt1 | contig 16713 bp, 10 predicted proteins | sample 7446131 | NCBI WGS metagenome assembly JACCDV01 (sample SAMN15323448, study PRJNA562643) | freshwater metagenome | isolation source: river surface water | place: USA:Blue River Watershed | collected 2017-08-17 | reverse complement strand
TCGATAGCACATTGATTTATCCGCTTGACCCCTTTCTTTTCTTTGTTGGCTCATTTTATTTATGCCATAATATTCTTGAACGCTTTAATCTATCCTATTCATCAGCTATAATGAAAGCAGACACACCATTTTTTTTCTCTTACTCTACCTACATTTAGCCAGAGATGAGTAATAAACTTGATATCTTTGCCTACAGCTCTTTTATTCTCTATTGATTCAGTTAGTGTTGTCGTTAGTGTTCTCTGCACTTTTATTCTAAGGCGGCCTTCAACCTCGAAATCTCTTCTCTAAGCTGAGAATTCTCAGCTTTTATCTTTTCCTACTCAGTTAATGGCAGTTTTTAGAATGGAATGATAAGGGAAATAGTTTTGGTTGCAATCGGCATTGAGTAAATAAGCTCTCCTTGATAGAAGTAAAGCTTCGACTCCACAACATTCTCGATTTCTTGGAAGAACTATGTTAGGCTGCTGAAGCAAAGCGCATACTTTTCAGGAATATCAATCAATTTATATTTACTAAGAAGCGATGGACTTGAATCTTAGTACTCTTTGAGAAAAATAGCTTCATTTTCTAGCTCAAAGCAAATCTTTTTGCCACTTATGCTTTTCACAAAGGAGCTACCAACCATCCAGAATATTTTTTAAGCCAGATTAAGTCTTCTAAACGAGTATCTATATAAAAATCAATCAATTTAAAGACTACAATTAATGAAACTATTGTTAACCCATTAATTCCATTCCTCAGTCAATGCCTGCATTATTATTAATTAGATAAAATGAAATAAGAATCTGATGATAAATACATCCTCATGACATACAAATCTCACATTGTCAAGAAGATGGAGACTACTTATTATGATAGCGATAGTGGATGGGGATGCATGCTTCGAGTTGGACAAATGGCTATAGCTAACTATCTCTATAAATATGAAAGACTTCCCTTTAAGACTATCCTTGCTATATTCTGGGATAACTCTAATCTACCCTTCTCAATCCAAAGTTTTACTAAAGAATCGGCTAAACTGTTTCCTCATAAGAAACAATATGAATGGTACAATCCCTGTGAGATGGGGTTCTTGATCAAATAACTAATCGTTCCCGTTCTTCCTTAAATCAACACTAAAATATTCTTAGACAACTCTATTTTCCTATCAGAAATCCCAACGGATAAGCCCAAACTGTTAATAATGATAATGATCCGAATCGGTCTTTAGGAGCCAGAACCTGAATATTTGCCTGTAATCAAAAGTCTTATTAACTCAGGATTCTTCTATGCTGCCTTGGGAGGAACTCCAAAGCATGCCCATCTCTTTCTCAAAATCAAGGACAATAAAATTGGATATTTAGACCCACACAAAACAACAAAAGCACCATCGAATGAATAATAACTTCTTAAAAGATAAAATTAATTTATTTCGGAATTATCTTGGATAAAGTTGAATAAAATTGACAGTTCAATGGCTTTAGTCTTCAGTCTCAAAAAGGCAGAAATATAAATATTCTGGAACTAACTATAATCTATCAAACAAGCACATAAATAAAATTTCTTCTTGTATATGGATAAATAACGGCCCGAAATAGATGACTCCAATCTGATAGAAATAATTGATTTTTGATAATCTAAGTATTAAGTATTGATTTATCAATGAGTAAAAGGTACGTCCCCTATCAAAAACAAGTTGAAAGCTCAACCAATAACGTTGCCAGTCAACTTATTATGCAGTCTAAAATCTATACAAATAAGCAGTAAGAAAGTAAATAGCCGAAGAAATCCGCTTATGAGATCTATTACCCATAAAAGGTACAGACTGGGACTTATACCAAAATCAACAATTATCAACTCGAACAAACTAATCAAACAAAAGTCATTTAAAACAAGAGTAGTGTCTATAATCCTAAAAGTACAAAGCAGAGTTTTACGGGAGGATAAGTTCAAAATAACAATCTAAATAACGACCAATTAATCTGCATGCGTACAAAATAAGCTCTCAGTCAAATTATCGGAGGTAAATTTAACTCAAGTACTAATCAGCTTAAAAATATTTTCCCCAAACTAAATGATGTTATAGTCTAATTTAGCACAGTCTTCAATTAATAGAGAATAAAAAGCGAATTGTTACGAAATTTAGAGTAATTAATCAAGAATGACATATTATCGTTGCTGAGATAAAAATACCAAGTTGAAGGAAGAGAGAGGTTTTTTTCAGAATCAAGTTAAAAATTTCGACTTCAAAATTAAAATGGCGAAAGACTCTACAATGAGGTCAAAAGTTTATTTAAAGAAAGATAGAGGACAGCAGTTAAGTCAAGTGAAAATAATAGGAACATCAATAAATAAAAAGAACTATAATAGATAAGGCGTGAGTATAAGCTAAAGTAGTAAGAGTATTCAACAGTACTTAAAGACAACATTCAGTTAAAGAATTAAATAAAAAGACTGTCTGATTAATTGATCAAGTAAAGGGCAAGAGCAAAATAGACAAACCATACCACTAAGCAAATCTAACTGTCTAAATAACTCTAAGCAGCAAAGGAAGAAATTAGGAAGTTAAAGGCATAGCAATATTCACAAAGGCAGGATTTATCACAAAAACCTAATTATAAACCACAGTAAATCGGAAAAGCCAACACAATTCAGTTCGGTTATAATGCCCGCACTAGGAATTAATCACCCAATTATGAAAAGCTTTACTAAGCCCTATTCATAGAAAACAGTAAAATTGTAGAAGAAATTAGAATTCTGAAATAAGAGAAAAGATTAGAAAATGATAGACAAGCTAGCAAAGGTCCCATATCCTAAAAATAGTTTGGGTCTCTTAAGGACTAGATGGGGCGGAAAGATAAGCAGTTGAAACAGCAAGCTGAGTAGATAAAGAATAAAAGCCTTCAAATTTAATAGTTGGAACAGAAATAATATTAGCTTACCGACTAGTTGTTAAGCGCTCGCAAAGAAATTTAAAGCATTGAATAAAAATTTCATAAATTACAGAGATAAAGCCAAAGATCCCAATTCAATCAAAGCCTAATAAGAACTCCGAAAAATGATGAGAGGTAACGCCTTTAGAAGCGTTTGAAACAAAAAGATGAATAAATAAATGATTTGACAGAACAGATTACATTGTTAAATAAAATTTTGTAAGACAAAGAAGAACCAGCCTCAGCAAACGACAGTGGAAAGACCAAATAGCTTGAAGAATAGGTTAAAAAATTAAAGGAACAACTGTAGCTGAATGAAATTAAATACAAGTAGACTTATAAAAAGCAGTCTTAAGAATTACAATAAATGAAGAAGACATTGTAAATGCAAAAAATATCTGCAAATAAAACAATAGGCTAACTCTAAAATTAGTGTAGGTAGCTTAAGAATCGGATGAAGGCACTTAATTAATCCAAAATTAGCTCCCCATCCAATGATTCCACTCAGATCAACATGCTTTACCAACATTAAATTTTATACTAACGCTTCTAGGACAAAAAGTATTTGACCTAAACTATCGAGTTCAGAAGGAGATCCAAAATAGTGAGGACAAGGCTTTTATATAGGTATGATACTTTGAATAAAGTCAACTTTCATCGCTATATTGATGGTATTCCCAATGTGCTAGTTATCGTAAAGACTTAAGGTGGGTCATACATTGCTGCATTCACTTAGAGCCCCTTTAGTAAAGAAAGAAATTCAGATGGTGATGGCATGCTGATATCCATCACAAACAGAAAATACTTCACCTTGGTGTAGTAAAATAGAAAAGCCATTTCTTATGATGACTACTACATAATATTTGGGAACTCTGAGCTTAGAATTCGATCCCAAGAAAATACAGTATTTTCTAACTTTGGAATAAGCAATAGTTACTATGCCTCCAGAGGGGAAAGAGTGAATATTTTGCTGGGCCAGAGGGAGAGAGAAGTAGAGTTTGAAAATTACGAGATCTACTAAATTATTTTCGACAATTGATCACAAGCATAATAACTCTATGAATATAATACTTGATGACTCATATTTATAAATATTTTTTACGATGGCAGACAGACAAATTGAAGAGAAGGAAAAATCCAGTTTTATCAAAGAACTCAAAGATAATGACAAAACCTACTATTATGGGCTTTGTAAAGGAAAAGTATAAAGTTCTAGCAAAAAAAATAAAGACTATTCTGAAGGATGGATGATGTTGATAAGTAGCTAGGAATTTTGTGGTTTTTATTTTTGCAAAACAAACAAAAAGGAAAGCTAGGTAGCTTACACATTGAATGAGAGAAAATATGTGGATACATAAGAAATTAGTTCGGTCTACCAGGATCAATAAAAACTCATTATCAAATACTCAGGGTAGAATTTTTTACATCTCAAATTTAAAGGCTTACAAATAGTCGAATAATGGAGGCAAATAATCAATAGCCATCGTAGGAATCATCAGCAGATGGTCTTAACAAATAAAATATAAGCCATTCAAGTGAAGGAAAGAATCGATGAAAATGAGGGATTAGATTCAACAAAATAAAGCCAGATTTACTAAAAGAGCAGAAAATAAGGGAGGATATAGGCCAAGGAGTAAGTTAAGGCTTAATAACTACACAAAGTTTGTTAGGCTAGAATATCATAGCTCTAGTAGCAGTTGAGAATATAAAAGGGTAAAAACTAGCAATTATCTATCAGATATGCTGAATTCTAAGCTGTGGCAAGAAATAGGCAAAAGGAATTATAAGCCTAAATAGCTGAGAGTGCTAGGAAACTTACGGTAAAATAACACTAGCTGGAATAAATCATTAGTCAAAAGTAAGATAAAGGCCCTTAAATGGAGGCCTAAGGAAAGATAAACTAACTCACAGAGTAGTTGGCTAGGCTCAAAAGGGGAAAGCATAAGCAAGAGTAAGAAATAAAGTACCTTAAGAAGCAAGCCTAATCACATCAGCAGTAGATATAACTCATTATAACCTCCCATCTATTCCACGGGGAAATACTCCACGAAGACCATTATCGTCACAAACAGTATCTAAAGCAATAAATCGAGGAGTATACCAACCGATCCATCTATATTTCCACCCTGATCTACAAATTTGATGGCAAAAATAAAATTAATTTCCACCACTACTTCGATGGTAAAGCAAACATTGTCCTCATTGTGGCATTGAGCAATGGAAACCTTTTAGCAGCATATAGCGAGAGCCCATTTAGCAAGGAAGATGATGCATCTGACAAAGGATTGATTATGTCCCTCACTAATAGGATAACCTTCAAATGCCGTCCTGGTAAAAGATCAGTCTCCTATGACTAATACTACATTTGCTTTGGCAATTCCTAGATTAGGATTCAGGCACAACAAAACATGGTTTTTAGCAACTTCGGGATTTCGAATGGGTACTATGCGAGTAATGGATGCAAACTGGATGTGCTGCTGGGGTAAAATAGTAAGGAGGTGGACTTGGATTACTATTAACTCTACCAAATCAGTTTTAATTGATCCATTTCTTTTATTCACCTGCTACGATTAATATATTTATGTTTAAAATGAGCATCTCACAACTATTGATACTCTCCCTATTAGGAGTGTATGCGTCGGGGTGTACAAACAACTGTGAGGAATGCACCATAACGCAGAAGGCAGGAGAAATCATCAACACTTGCAATCTATGCCAGTCAGGATATAACCTCAACGGCAATAATTGCTAAATAGATTTGGCTGCTTTGATTGCCATTGTTATTTCCGGCTTTGTTGTTATCTCCAGCCAAGTTATTGTCTACATTCTCTGCAAACTGAAGTACCGTTAAATCACTAAAAAACCAACAGAGGTCAACTTGTAAGACATATACAAATCAGATGACGAAGGCTAAGGGTCGCAATAGTAGTAGTAGGAGAGGTAATCTGATTCCATGAAAACTTAATACAAGATCTATGTAAAGAACAAATGCGGGGTTTGCCACAAATAAGAAACATCAATCAAGACAGCCTGCGGGCATTACTTCCATCATAATTGCTTCAAAGAAAATATCCAAGCCACCCCAGATCTCTGCCCCAAATGCACTAAGCGTGGAATCAGTCCCATCGATATCATCTGCACCTGTTGCCTCAATAAAAAAAGACAAATCCCTCTGTAAAGCATTTCCAGTTTCTAGAATTTCAAATAGTATTACTGTGTGATCTGTAAGATGAAGATGAAGAACGAGGAGGAAGAGAAGAAATGGTGGAAAAAATACTTTAATTGATTCGACCATTATTATCACCTGATTGATTTTATTTTTTACAAAGATTATGATTAATCCTATGAAAGGGAAACTCAACGTGGGTAAGATTATCGCTTACTATGTGCCATTCATTATCGTAACTCCATTCTATTGCTACTACATGGCGGTGAAGCACAAGGAAGAAAAGCCCTATCCCGCAGCAACCATCACACAAACTGCCTGCCACTATCCTCAGGATATTGTCTTTCGCTACTACATGCTGCTTGCCTCTTCCCTGCTTGCTTTCATCTACTTCCTAGTGTTCAGGTGGATTGAGGCAGCAGCAGTGAAGGCGCAATATCCATAGAGAGTGTCAAAGTGTCTATTCTATACTTCGTAATTCTCCATATTGCTCTATGGAATCACCATCGGAACTATCGACGGGAGAAGTACAGGGCCACTTCATTCACCTTGCGCAGTCTTATTCTTCTTAGTTTTAATTGTCAGTATTGTCGAGATAACTCTGTATTTAACAAACCTAAGATAGTTTGACACTCGAGCAATCGGAAGAGGAAGTTTGCGCATAAAGCAGGCGATAATGGGTTATTTATTGTTTATTTGGGTCTATTGCATATACTATCTTATTCTGCTAAGCAGTGATGAATCATAAGATATCTAAGGGAAGAGTGACAAATATGTTGTCATCTTAGAATGGAATACCGTTACCTTTGGCTTAGTCTGGATCTACTCCTGGTACATTTAATGGAAGGATTGTTATATCTTTCTCGCACCACCCAAACAAACCACAAATTAAGGCTGTAGCTTGCGTCAACCTGATCAAATCAACAATAACATCTAACTTTCAACTGAAAAATGATCGAATATAGAAATATTTCAGTATTTTAGGTTGAATTACTACTTTGATTACAATGATGTCATTTAGATTATAATAGATTATTAATGAATAGGCTCTTGAACCTGGAGAAGTCATTAATTAGCAATCATCATTTAGATAGAGTAGAGTTCATGACCATTACCTTTGGCCCAAATTACCTTCAAAGAGAAAAGGCAATGTAAGTTCTGAGGAATAGCGGTATGCTTCACCACTATCATATTAGCTAGGCAAGTAAGGAGTAGGTTCGATATAAAACATTACATAGTGTTTTCAAGTCTCGATCCGGCCTCAGAAGAACAGTAGAGGATGTATAATAGGATGTCAATTCCTTAACCCTTTACAGCACTGGATTCGTCTTTTATGATTTAGGCTTTTCAGTTCGCGCAGGCGTTCACTTTTATCTTTACTTAAAATCAATACAACTGCTGGGTACTGAAAAGCATCGTCCGCTACTATAGAGGGCTTTCTATGTAAAAGACTATGGATGTTTTGGATTAACTTAGCTTTATCATGGATCCAATGTCAGAGGCATTCTAACACAAGCCCACTATGATCATTCTACCCAGTAGTTTGTCCTACATACGCCATCCAAATAAGGTAATGTTTCTACTACGATAGGCATGAAATTTTGGATTGGAGGAGCAGGCTCAACAGCAAATATGGCAGTCATTTGGGCTCAACTTTATATTGGTGATAAATGCCACGGTGTACATGCTTATATTGTTCCAATCAGGGATGCACAAAACCATAAGTTGCTGCCGGGAGTGTTGATTGGAGACTGCGGGCCAAAGAATGGCCTCAATGGTATTGACAATGGTTTCATTATCTTGGATAAGGTAAGAATCCCCAAACTTTACCAGTTAGATAGGATCTCAGGTGTTGATGATAATGGAAAATTTAGAACTGTGGTTGAAAACGATTAAAAGCGCTTTGGGCTACACTTGGCAGCCCTTTCTGGAGGCAGGTTTATGATTTCGACAAACTGCTGCACCATAGCAACCCAAGCTATCACCATTGGGGTAAGATATTGCCATGAGAGAAGGCAGTTCAAAATCGGAAACAATAAATAGTAGAGCCTCTTGATTGAGTATCCTCTGACAAAAAGAAGAATGATGCCTTTGCTAGCACAAACATTGGTGTACACTACTGCGTCAATGAGCTATGTGTTTGAATGGGACGCCAATCAAAAGAATATAGTTGATCCCTCTCATCCAGTAATAGAAAAACTCCATGCAATTTCCTCAGTAATGAAAGCAAAAACAAGCTGGTTTGCAGCTCATTGTACACGTGAGTGCAGAGAAATGCTTGGAGGCAATGGCTTTAGCTCTTACAGTAAGCTTGGAACTCTATTTAATGATAACGATGTAAATTTGACTTGGTAGGGAGATAACCACGTACTTATTCAACAAACATCCAGATACATACTTGAAGAGGCACAAAAAATAATACAAAAAGGCAAAAAGACAAATAATTCACTCCTGGCGTTTATGAGCGATGTAATTCTTTTATTACTCAGCCTCCTTCCGATCTTATTAGCTTTACCAAAGATTCTCTAAGCAACTTATCGAAGGGAGTGGAGTTTTTACAGTATAAGTTGATGCGTAAAATTGAAGATACGGGCATGCAGATGCTGTAGCTGAAACAAAAAGGGCTTGGAATAATGGAGATCTGGAATAACTCACAAGTTTTCCTAGGAAAGGAAGTTGCCCTCACCTATGGAGATCTATCAATCTTAACCACGATGATTACTTCAATCGCCAAATGCAAAGATGCAGCCAATAAACATGTCTTTGAAACAGCTACAAGACTATGGTTGCTAACTCTCTACCGCAAAGACTAATTCGTGGATATTAAGCAACATTCCTTGATTGAAAGGCTAATTTCAGAAGAATCGCAAAAGCTGTCAGCTTACTCGCTTTAGATCCTCAAGTTGATATCAACAGATGACGATATAATAGGTTCTCCATTTGCTGACCCCAACGGCAAAGGAGTATAAAAATATTTGGACATCGTGTTTAGTAAGCCTGCAAACCAGCGTCCCTAGTGGTGGGAGACAGTGATTACAAGATGAATCAATATTGATTAGAATATTAATCATCAACACTATGATCTTCCGTCCTAGTCTCGCTCTAAAAACTTATCTGTATTTGAAAATTTGTTTCTTAGGCCAATTACACTAGATAAAGTTGGGTCACCTTGAGAGAACACCATAAAATTATTCTCCTCTCCTAATTCGATTTAGAAATATTTCTAATCTTACTTCTTACTCATGTTTACACTTCCCAAACTAAATAGTCCCCCATAACTGCTTCCGAAAAATCCTGGAAATCCGATACTTTTGGTTAAACTTTTCTCTCCAAAGACGTTCATATCTTAGACTTCCTTTTTTTATTCTACTTTAGGGAGCAGTTCGAAATCAACGGGAACGAATTGTGGTTCGAAATTGAATATTTTTGATTTACCTTATGAACCTCTATGACTTTATACGGTTAAAGGGCTGTTCACAGCTGGGACGTTGTCCTTTTATGAATTGTATGCTTGGGAGAGTTGTAGGAGGGTGTCGACCATGAGCTGATAATCAGTTTTGACGGAAGTCTAAGGATGAAGATAGTGAGAGTAGAGGCGGTTAATGTGGGCAGGATGCAGATTTAATAGCCCTGAATAAGAATGAGCCCACTATTAAAATATACTTTTAAAATTAAAGCATACTCGCCTAACCTCATTTAGTATTTCCTGGCACTCATCGTTAAGAGCACTTTTGGCAGTCCAACCCACCAACAATAGATAGAGTGTTAGTCGTCGGTAGTCATTATTATCGCAGGAGAAACAAATCATCTCTCCTACATTCATCTCATTTTCTATTATTGTTGCATGTTGAATGTTCCACTGTGATTCTTTTATCACATTTGTCATTATAACGAGTTCTATCTCGTTCAGAAGAAGCATTTTCACTACTGCCCTCAATGCTTTATAGACGGGGAACCGTGCAGACAGAGGACAAGGTAAGGCGATTGCTCTCAATATAGCATCCACCTTTCCTAAGGTGTGCCTTTGGTACCTTGAAAAGGCCCTTGAGTAATGTGAAGGCTTATAATTCACTAGCTTCTTTGAAAGCTCTTTTTGAGCTTGTCGATCAGTCATTAAATTATGTATTATGGCTGTTGCAATAGATTCTGGGGCACATTTTCCGATGAATTCTGATCATTTTTAAACAAAAAATAACAAAATCATTCAAAATTAAGGAATAGTTACTTTTTTAATAAGGAAGAAAAGCATAAGCTTTTTCAAGCATATTAAGTATTTACTCATAATAAAAATAGTTTGTTGATAAAAATGTCTAAATTATGTGAGCATCTGCTGAACTTAAAAGTATAGAAGATAGCAAACTTTTTTACGAAATGTCAATTAACTTGCACAGGTAATAAAAATCATTACAATTCATCACTTGACTTTTGTTTATCGTGTGGAGAAAGTCGCTGCTTATCATATTAAAATTCATAATGCTCTCACCAGCACAGCTATGGTACTAAACATCCTTTAGTCTATCGATCATAGAATCAATCCATCTTCTGCTTCAACTGTAACCAAGATTTGACTCAAATCTTGGGAAGTTAATTGTAAAAAGAAGTGAGCAAAAACAAATAATAAAAGATAACTGAAGCTCATAATCGAGTATTATAGATGAGTAAAAAGATTCAATAACGTTTATAATAAAAACAACTTCATCCTTAAGTTGACAAAAAAGCAAAAAAATAGAAGCCTAAGAATTAAGTAAAGTAAAAGTAAAAATAGAAATATAAAACTTTGATAAAAGAGTAATAGCCATAGATACAAGCAATAAACCAGTTGTAAACCTTTGGACTTAAGAATTTAGGAAACACTTGTTTTTTTAATTCCACTTTGCAGTGTTTGTATGCTACTCAGGCTTTGCATTCAATGTATTAAAATTTCGATTTCAATCAGCGATAATAGTTTGGAAAAGTTGGTTAGATTAATGTTCTATTTCGCAAATTTTTGAAGAATAATGAAAAATGCTTTTCTCTCAAAGGAATTTTCAGTTGGGTTTGCAAAAGCAAAGGCATTTACAAGCACATGGATCAGCAAGATGCTCAAGAATTACTCGGAGTTATACTAAATGGTTTAATTGACGGGGAGAAGTTTTGGCTGGGTGAATAACGGCTGAAAGAATTGGAGAAGAAAAAGAAAAATACAATTTCATAAAAATTGTTTGGCTTTTATTTAGCGAGCAGATTATAGTGTCTGTAGTGTAATAAAATAAGCTGGAGTCTTGACTTCAGCTTAGAAGTAGCAGTTTCCTTATCAAAAACATTCAACAAAAAGATACATTTGCCATAAGGACAAGTCCCATTGAATGAGATAAACGAATAAGGGCTTATTTATCCGCCATTTAAGTAAAGTGGATGCATTCTTGATACATTCTTCAATCCATAGTATTTGGGAAAAGACAACTATTTTACCTGTTAAAGTTGCAAGTCTCAAAAGGCCATAAGGAAGTTTTACATCAAGGACCCTCCTTCAGTACTTATTATGGCACTAAAAAGATTTAATAACAACCTGAGCAAAAATAATGTTGATGTTAAAGTAGTCCCCATTTTAAATATATAAGGCCACTGCCTCAATCCTGGAGTTCATCAGTATTAAATATATGCAATGATAGTTCACAATGGAACTGCCAAAGGAGGCCACTATACTGCATGCTCTAAGCGAGGATAAAATTGGTTTTATTTTTCAGACACAAGCTTTAAGCAGATGCCTTGGTAAAAAGTGCGAACGTCCCAGCCTTACATCCTTTTTTATCGAAGAATAAATGAATGATTACTTTATTTATTTTAGCAGGTATTAAGAAATATGTTATAGAAAGAAAAATAAGGCGACTATGAGCTTGACGAACTCATTTAAATAGTAAACCCCCGTGCAAAATAGCAAAAGCTAAATGCAAGCAATAAGCAAGAAATGGCACAGGCAGCACAGGATAAGGCTCTCCTTCAAAAAGAAAATATAAATGGATTGAAATTTTTAAGATTTAAACCTTGGTCTGGACAGGACATAATGATAGCAGGCGAAGAAAATATTATTCACTAATAAATAGAAGGGATCTAAGAGCGAGATTAAGAGTAAGATGAGGACGTTGAGAAAGTTGGCCTTTAAAACTTCTCATAAATCAGCAACATGGCAAAGCATGATGAAATCGGCTACTTTTATAGGTTTCAGAATGGAGCAGTAAAGCTTATAAAGAAGTTATTAGATGAAAATGGATTTAAGTGGGCAAACACAAATAAAAACTGGACTATTTATTGGTCGTCGACCATAATCAAAATGTAAACTTACCAATCACTTCTTCCCTATCAAAAGATCAATCACTTTCCTAACTCCTTTCATCTTACTCGTAAAGATTTAATGAATAAATGCATTTCAAAGATGCAAATACGCCATGGAATGTCCAATTTCAATTTCTTACCCAAAACATTTATTTTACCTCAAGAACTGCCTTTGCTTGAGTAATAGATGGCCAAATCTCCAGGAATCACTTATATTGTAAAGCCGCATAATCGTTCTCAAGGGAAAGGAATTACTGTTACCACCCAAATAGGCACTATTCTTTCAAAGCTTTAAAAATATTCCTCCTTAATTGTCAGTCATTATATTGGAAACCCTTTGCTAATCAATAACTTGAAGTTTGATCTAAGAATATATGTTGCTATCACAAGTGTCAATCCCCTTCGCATCTACATCTTTCACGAAGGCCTTGGCCGATTTGCAACAGAATCTTATGATCAGAATGCCAATGATTGTTAAAATAAACGCTTTCAGCATTTAACCAACTATAGTGTTAACAAAAAGAATACATAGTTTGTCAAAAGCTAAAAATAAAATTAAGAATATTTCGGTAGTAAATGGAGCTTAAGTGCACTCAAAAATTTCTTAGCCTTTAGTATTGGGCGAGATGAGACTGCAGATTTGTTCACGAAAATAGACGATTTGATAGTAAAGACAATTTTATCAGGAGAAAACATATTATTTACTTCATTCCTTCAAAATGTTCCTTACAATAACAGTTGCTTTGAGGTGTTAGGATTTGATGTATTGATTGATTCAAACTTAAAGCCTTGGCTGATGGAAGTGAATATGTCTCCCTCCATGAACTCAGACTCTCCTTTGGACATCAAAATCAAAGGCAATATGATTGCTGACCTTTTAACAATGACAGGTGTTTCACCTTTGGCTGATCGCTATATTGATGGCAGCCATCTTCGATATGACATTAAGAATTATCGCAAACCTGATGGTAAGGAAATATAGCTAGGACCAGTGTAAAGGTTTATTCTGAAGGAAACACAATCTGAGCTTGCAAGATGTGGTGATTGGAGACGATTATTTCCTTGCGGAGATAAGAGATATAAGCCTTTTTTCTAATCAGACCGCTATTTTAACCGTCTTGTTAGATAGTTTTAAAACTTCGATTAATCCAACAAGGCTTCAACAGCCTATCGATCTGTCAATGATCGTCAAAAACTTTCTGCTTCTAAACCATTTCAGCTAAAGGCAGGGTACGCAAGCACAAATGATAAAAAGAGAGGGTAATCAAGAGAAAAGGCAGCAAACTTTTCAATAAGAGTACAGCCTAAAGTTCAAAGAAAAGTTTACCTTTGATTTTATGCCCTTATTTTTTATATTTCATTCATTTATCCACAAATGTTGGATTATTACGTTTAAATTAGATGTATTGATAATGTTATATAATGATTAGGGAGTAATAATAGTATTGAAATTAGATTCATAAGTGCATATGCTCTCTCTCTTGGTAAAGATTGAGCAGCATTATAGAGCACTCCTTGAAGACATCCTCAGGAATATTGCTCTCCTCCATTACTTCGCGAGATCTCACTCGATCTGGGCTTTATATCTTCATAGCTAGGTAGATGATGACTGAGGCCAGATGACGCTTTTTAAACCGATTAAACAAAGTAAAGTCGAAAAGTGCTAAATTAGCCAGCATTAGAATATTGCTGGTCAGTTCCTGTCCCTGCTGCTTCAATGCCAGGCCTGCGAATTGGTGGATGGTTGGAAACTGGAGATTAAATTGTGTTGCAGTTAATATAACTCCTTCCATTTGAAATAATTAGTCTACTGTATACAATCCGTCGCAAACAAACACATACTTCTCTGCTTCCCAAGTATGGATTTAATTGTATTTGGAGGCGATGAACAGTGCGGCAACTCCAAGCAGCTGAAAGTTACTCTTGTTAATGCGTGCGGACTCGAACACAAGAACGAAGTCTATCATTTGTACGCAAATGTGCATAGTTTCATGCTTTATTTGAAACTTTTTGCCAACTTGCAGCAGCCACCGTAAGAGCACTCGTCTCATTTCTGCAGTGACTGAGAAATCAGCAGATGAAGATTAGGTCATGAGTTTAGCAGTGATTTGAGAGAGAAAATCTGCATCTAGGTGGTCGATGTGTGCGATGATTGATTAGAGATAGGGGGCGAGTGGACAAGGAGTTAAATCAATTTCCTCCTACATTTAAACTGGAATAGCACTAACGTGAATCTGATTAGTTAGGTCAGTTCCAAAGAGTCTCTTCTCCTTTCTAGCCCTCGCCTTGAGTTTGTTGAGAAGGGGCGGTTTCTGAGTTTTTGAGGATAAAGGTCTATTTCTGAGTTTCATGGAGCACTGGGACTAAGCCACCCTCTTCTTCATATCTATTCTGTTATATTTTAAATTCATGAACATGTTATTAATTTGGTCGTTAGTAATACTAATAGGACCCACTTTCAAATATACTATACACCAAAAATAACATACAAATAGGATGTCACCCCCTCTTTATAATCCTCTTCCCTCCCTAACCTCAGATGTCCGGTTCGGTCGCCAGTCCTCATTTTAGTTTCATTGTTTTTCATTTGTCCTTGATATCGGCGATTTCTTTGATCTGACTAAAAAGAGATGGGTTGGGGAAAAGTTAAAGTTTTATTTCTTGGAGGTTTACAAAATGTTAATGTTTGATTTATAATTTCAAAGTAATAACTGACAATGCAGGCGTAATGTGACTACGAGTAAGCAGCCATGAGCGAAATGATCCCAATAATCAACATACCCAGGCTAATCACAGCAAATGCTAGCGTACAATAATAGTATCTTGGCAATTCCAACGTCCTCCTCGACCTCGAAAAACTAATTCAATAGGAAAAAGCGAACTAAGAAAAAAGGATTCAGGCTCTAAAGCAGAAGCAACATCAAATTGGCGAACAGGTCGGCCGTCGTCTCGCTGAAAAGGAGAGAAAAATCAGATAATTATAGTAAGAGCAAAAACGTAAAATGTACTCTTAATGCACATTCAAGCCCAAAACTACTCAAAAGGGGGAAAAGAGGTCTTTATAATAGTTCTTGAGCCAGCAGGACCAGTTCACCAAAAAGGTTGCAGAAAAGCGTAATAACCTCAAAAACAACTTAGAGACCAAACAAAATTCAAGCACTTTTCATCCCAAAATTAATAATGCTAAGAATAAAGGCTCATAGAAAAGCAATGAGGCCAATGTTTTCGAAAGACTCTACGCACTTAAGGATAAAGAAAACACAGAGGATAACCAACAGGATCAAGGCTAATTTCACCCAAGCATCACTGAAAAATCTAAGAAACTCACAAGGAATACGCCCATTGATAACTTGCTTTATAATGATGCCCTTCGTAGACAATAGAAAGCTCGATAAATGGAGTCCATAAGTAGTATACCTCAGGCAAAACCCGAAAAGCAGTTCAATGTAAACAATTAAAAGTATGTGGCTCAAAAGTTCATCAAAGAGTACTTCACTGTGATAGAGAAGCTGTCAGTGCCTTCTTCTTTGGAGAACAAAATAGAGTATGTCTTATTTAACTAAATTTTGAAAGAAATGGGCTTCGTAGGAGTCTAAGAGACAGGATAGAATAACTTATAGCGGACACTTATCCATGAAGCATATCAAACTTTGTAGAAATATCAAGTTAATGCCAAAAATATTTGTGTCTTCTTGCTTGCAATCATCGGAGTCTACCATATCAACCCAATCAATTTCCAGCAAGGAGATACTTCCATTCCTGAACAATAGTTTATTCTCGATGAGCCCTAAGGCCGCAAGCTTCAAAAATATTTCGACCTCTTCAAGAGAAATAGGCTTTTCGGAGAGGCAGCCCGAAAATAGAGCGAGAAAGAGCACAAGGAAGTATCAAGCCATTCCTTTCATCCTAGAATAAACAAAGTGAGTGAGTAATTAGCCTAAAAGTATCGTGAGCAAATGCTTGAAGAAGTCAATTAGCTGCTATAAAGCTATCCTGAACTTTAGTATAGTGTGCCAGCCGACGGCATAATTTCACACACTGACTTGCTTATTCTTAACAACCTCGCTCGCTAAATCAAGCAGCAAAGAAAGAAAGAGGATAACAATAAGAAAAAACTAGAAGAATGCACTTTCAAGCCAGCCACTCTGCCAAACTCAATGCAAAGCTCAAAGGTATCCAACTCCGAATTTGGTCTTGGCCAAAAAAAATCAATTTAGTTGTATAATTTTCACAAGAACCTTCAACAGAAGAAGGAGTCTTTGAGGGCTAGCAGTCAAACTGAAGAGCTTCAACTTAAAGAATGTACATTTGCTCCGATCC
>JACCDV011193976.1_pt1 | contig 16723 bp, 20 predicted proteins | sample 7446131 | NCBI WGS metagenome assembly JACCDV01 (sample SAMN15323448, study PRJNA562643) | freshwater metagenome | isolation source: river surface water | place: USA:Blue River Watershed | collected 2017-08-17 | reverse complement strand
GAATCCTTCTAATTTAACTTCTCTAGATGAAGGGCTAGCCCGTCAGTTCTAGTCCTAAAGATAGAAAAGAAGGAAAAAATGAAGCAGTTACCACCGAAGGGCCAAGCAATTGAGCCCTTCGGTGGTTCTTCATTTGGAGAAGTAATTCTTGATCGCGGTGACAGTGATGTCACCTCTAATGTCCTACTGACAATTTCTAATCCTTCTGGTTCAAAGACTGTTTTGATTACGCCAGATGCCGTCGTTGAGACCAGCCCTAAGCATTTTGTAGATACTCCGCCAGAGCGCGTCATTACTGGACGCCATAAGGCGATGAAGAAGCTTTCATCAGCAGGAACTGTTTTTGGTTATGTATTAGCTGCCGTTCTTGTGACATTCTCACTTCTCTCTGCAACCGGCTATGTAAAAGCTCGCGTTGTTCTCACAGGCTCGATGCAGCCAACAATTAATCCAGGCGATATCGTCTTAACAGCTCCGGTTTCTCGCGTTGAGCCAAAAGTTGATGATGTTGCCGCATACCAAGCCCGTCGCTTTGATGGCGCACCAGTTGGCGTATTCACCCACAGAATTATTGGCGGAGATGGCCAAAGTGGATGGATTCTTCAGGGAGATGCCAACCCAAGTCCTGATATTCAAAAGCCAACCAATAGCGACATCTTGGGCGTTGTGATCTTTGTAATTCCATGGCTTGGAAATCTCTTATCTCGTCAGGTTCTCTTTACCGTTATTCCATTGATTGCAGGATTGTGGTTCTTGCTCGACACCTTGCGTGAGGTGCCCAATGAATAAGGTTCTTCGTATTGTTGGAATTCTTGTTGCAATCTTTATCGCTACTCCTACAGCGCAAGCTGCCGATATCCCGTTTTTGACGTGGGAGAACGGCAAGCAGCAGGCGATTGTTCTGGGCGGCCCAAGCAGCTCAACTGAGTGGCAGATGGCGCTGGTTGGCGAGAATACAAAGCCGCTGATCTTTCAGGCCAGTACCCGTAACTCACAGGGCTTCTATGTTTTTTCAATTGACCTGCCTACAGATTTAGCACCGGGTGCCTATCGCATCGAGACAACGGGTACCGATGGCAAAGTCTCTGTTGTGGCCGGTGTTCAGGTAAAACAGCGCGAAATCTACACAATTACTGAGATCCCAACTGATCTACGTCTGCTTGCGATCTTATTTGCAATTATCACTGCGCTCTATACAGTCGTGCGTAGCCGTAAATATTCACAGATTGGCTTCTTGCGCGATATCAAATCTGAAGGTGCTAATCCGCTGTATCGTTTTAGAAATACACGTTTGGCCTCACATGGTGATTCCTTCGTTCGCTATCTCGCACTTCGCGACGGTGAACCTCTCCATAAAGTCAGTGGTCTGCTCTGGTCTTTGCTGCCATGGCTCTCCTTTCCACTAGGCGTCTACACAGCACTTGCGATCCAATTTGATGCAGCGATTCCAGATGGTCCGATCTACTTATTCTTTATCTGCGCAATTATTGGCGCCCTTGATTCAACAAGCGGTATCTCACTCGCCTTCGGTCTTGGTCTTACACATGTCGCGCTAGGAAATGTCACAAGCCTTCGCACATTGCTGATCGCTGTGACATTTACATTGGCCTGGTATTTGCCAGCCCTCATCGGTTCGATGGTGCAGTTGACCGTACCAAAGGACTTTGGTGCACAGACAAGTGATCAGAGCCCTGCTGCAAAGTTTGTTGCAGGCATCGGTGCAGGAGTTCTTGGATCTCTCGCTGTTGTCGTTTCAGTAATTCTCACCGATTCACTTGTGATCAATCGTGAAGCAGATTCAATGCTGCGTTGGCCACTTGCAGCAGCTGTCGGTTTTGTAATCGCAGTTAAATTCATCGCAGAAGGTGCTCTCAACAATTCGCGCACACCAGAGAACGCCAAATCTGAAAGCCTCTACCTCGCTCGCGTTGTCTCGCCAGGATTAGCGCTGACATTGCTCGGTGGAATCTTTGCAATCGTCTTTATCTGGACTCAGTCATACCTGGCATCTGCCGGCGCTGCCCTGGTCATTGCCACCCCGTACTTCTTGCTCTTCTTGGTATTCCCACGAATTGCTATGGATCGCCTTTCAGGCGGAAAGAGAAATATGCTTATTGAAGCCGCCCTCATTGGAACACTGACTTATGCTGTCTATGCAGCCATTCAGCTCCTGCCATCGACTGTTATTGCCAAGTCTCAAGCCTTTATACTTCTCGGGCTGGTACCAGGGCTTCTCCATGGGGTCTATTCGGTATTTGTAGCATCGTCAGAACATGTAGCTCGCAAGGCAGAGGAGGCGCTGGCATGAAGTTACTCAAGCGCGGATTTATCTTTGTCATGCTCTTTGTACTCTCTGGTGTTGGCGTTACTTTTGCAGCCGGTGATACCAATGACAATATTCAAAACTTCTTTCTAGGTAATGCTCCTGCAACCTCTGGCGACCTCAACCAAGTTCTCGCTCTTCTCGTTGGACCAACTGGGCCTCCAGGTCCTGCAGGTGTTGCAGGTAGAGATGGTTTTGTTGGCCTCAACGGTCAAGACGGACGAGATGGAATTGATGGCGCACCAGGTGTTGCAGGTGCACAAGGCCCAGCTGGTTCACCAGGCGCCTCTGTGGCAGTTGTAGCACTTGCAGTCGGTGATGTTAATTGCCCAATCGGTGGATCAAAGCTTGTCGATGCAAACGGTGTTGAAACATTTATCTGTAATGGTCGTCCCGGACAACCAGGTGCTGCAGGTGCAACCGGAGCTACAGGTGCGACCGGAGCAACGGGCGCAGCTGGAACAGGTGGAAGTGGTAACGGCACACGATTCGGTGTTGGTTCACTTGGAATTGGTGCATGTGATGATGCCGTTGAAGTTGAGTTGAAACATCTCTTTGCTGGTGGACAGTTTTCAATGAATCAAGTTGTGATCTCAGGTCTTGCCGATCTCTGCGACACATTCACACTTAAAGTCTGGCTAACAGTGCGATCAACAGGTGCACTCTTTGGTTCAGGATCTGTCACAGGTGCAAATCTTGCCTATATAGCAGGCGATGAAATTCGTTGTGAGAAGGTTGTTGCAAACGCGTCATGGACAGGTACTGCAAATAATCGCACTGTCTCAATCGATGCAAACCATTCATGTATCAATATGACCGCCACGCGCACCGTTGCGCCACGTCTAAATAGCCTCAGTGCTCGCGATTTAGCCGACTATGTCGGATTTGAGATTGGCTAACCATGGCTAAGAAGTCGCAGGTTCCCCCAGCGCCAGAGATGACTGCGCTGCCTATGGCAGGTGGAGATTCACCACTAGTAATTGATCTTCCAGATGGCCAAAAGCTGGTTGTGGGAAATCTCGCAGCAGGTAGCGTGATTGAAGTAGCTACATGGCGCGGCACAGGACGACCTGACTCTCGTACATCACGCCTGATGCTTGGCATGTCATCAGGAGCTTCGCAAGAAAAATCTGCTGATACTGCTCCATCTGAAGAGAAGAAGAGTTCAACAAGTAGCGCTGCAACGGCAATCGGAGCGGTTAAAGGTTTGCTTTCAAAGATTAAGACCGCCGCCCAGGTGAAGAAGAAGTCAGCTGCAGAAAAGAGAGAGTCAGCTCCGCTTATTGAGAAAGTTACACCGGCTGCAAAGTCCTCAGATTCTGCTGAAGTCGATGATTGGTTGAACTCAATTCTTGAAAAGAGCGCTAAGAAATCTGCTGCACAAAAGAGTGCTGAGAATTCGGTGGAAAAGCCAGCGGTGGAAAAGCCAGCGGCGAAGAAGCCAGTCAAGAAGGCTGTGACCAAGTCAGCGCCAAAGAAGAAGCCAGTTGCGAAGAAGAAGTCGACGGGGAGAGCGCGATGAGAATCAATAAGAAAGCAGTAGGTGCAGTCTTATTAGCAATCGCCTTGCTCTTTGTCCTTGGATTTAGAGTCGGACATCCACAAGCTGGTTTAACAAATGCTCTCGGTGCTGCCGAATCTAGTCTTGTGATTTATCAAAAGGCTGAGACTTATTCGGTTGGCCAGAAAGTAATTGCAAAATCAGCTGATGCTTCGATCTCGCCTTTCCTCGGCGAAGTCATCGGTGCAACTGGCAATCTCTACGATGTCGGAAACGGCAGCTTCAGCCAATCCATTCCGAGTGATCAGATCAAGGGCAAGATGGTCTTTGTTATCCCCTTCATCGGAAAAGTCCTCGGCTGGGTCGGACTCTAAAGATCACCCCCTGACCATTCGTGGACCAGTCGAGGTTTGACTGGTCATAGCGAAGGGTTCTCCGCATAAATAGGTGACCATTACTCGGTGACTGTAATAACGGTCTATTAATCGAGGTGGCTCTGATGCACGATATCCGCACCTTTATCGACTGGTTGAGTTATCACCCAACCAGTGATGAAATCGCACGCGCTCTGGTCATGGAGTACATGGCCCCACTTGGTGCGTGCTGTGCGCGAATCGGGCGACTTCATGACAACGACTCTCTTGAGTTCTTGGGCGAATATGGCTTTGATGCCGGAAAAGCTAAAGAGACTTTCCCAAGTGAAGTCTGGCGTTCTTGGGATCACGATGAGGCCTTGATCGCTTTGGGCAAGAATGCCGAAGCGTGGAATCCTGCAAAAAATTTGTTGATGATCCAGTTGCGCGAACGCGGTGCAATCCATGGATATCTCGTTATTCGCTTCTCTGATGCGATAACAGATCTGGCAGGGGTTGAAGAAGTTGCTCGCCATTACGCCGGTGCGCTTGGCCTCTATCTTTCATTGCTACATGAGCCAACTGGCTCTAGCGGTCGCATCGTGATCGATCGAGGAGATACAGGTTCTGATCAACTGACCCCGCGTCAGATCTCAATTTTGCGTGGAATGGTCGAAGGCAAGACCAACCATGAATTAGCAAATGAACTCGGATTTAGCGTAAGCACAATTCGTCACGAGACGATGCGCATCTATCAAGCCCTGGCTGTCAGCGATCGCAAAGAAGCGGCAAAGAAAGCTTTGAGCTTAGCTCTTATTTAAAGTTAGAGAGTAAATCCAACCGGAAGCTCTAATCGATGCTTGGCCAACAAATCTGCATCGCGCAAAATATCTCCAGTGGAACCATCTGCAACAATCACGCCACCGCTTAAGATGACAGAGCGATGACATAGCTCAAATGCATAGGGCAGATCATGGGTAACCATCACGATGGTGACATTCAAAGATCGCAAAATCTCTGCAAGTTCGCGACGTCCGGCAGGATCAAGGTTCGATGATGGCTCATCCAAGACAAGAATCTCAGGCTTCATCGCAAGAACTGTCGCTACTGCAACGCGGCGGCGCTGACCAAAAGATAAGTGGTGCGGCGGGCGCTCTTTAAATTCAGACATATGTACTAGGGCTAAGGCTTCATCAACTGCTGCATCAAGCTCTGCTCCGCGAAGGCCCATGTTGTAGGGACCAAAGGCAATATCTTCACCAACGGTAGGCATAAAGAGCTGATCATCTGGATCTTGAAAGACAACGCCAACCTTGCCACGGATGCGACGCAAGAGATCTTTATCTGTTGTATCGATAACTTCACCGGCAACTGAGACGCTTCCATGTTCTGCTGGGTGGATACCGTTCATATGCATGACAAGAGTTGTCTTGCCGGCACCGTTAGGGCCCAATAACGCAACACGTTCACCGCGCTCAATTGTTAAGTTAACGCCAAAGAGCGCCTGGTTTCCATCAGGATAGGCAAAGGCAAGTTCATTGATCTGCAAACTTGGTGGCTGTGTCATCTCTTATCCAATCGCCGTTGTAATCAGAAGAATTGTGAGTGCAAAGAGTGGAAGCGCTAGCCCTCTAAGCCATGTACCAAATGTAGCTCCCTCGCTCTGATCATGGGGGAGCACGCCTGTATATCCGCGGGAGAGCATCGCAAGGTGCACGCGCTCACCACGCTCATACGAACGGATAAAGAGTGCAGATGCTGCAGTTGCAATAACTTTCCAATCCTTTATGCCGGTTGCGATAAAGCCGCGAGATTCTCGGGCAACCTTCATTCGCTCCATCTCATCGTTGATCACGTTGACATAGCGCAACATAAAGGCGGCAATCTGCACCATCAACTTTGGAAGGCGAATCTTCTCAAGTCCACGCAGTAATTCACGCGCTGTTGTACTTGTCGAAAGAACGACTGCGCTTAAGACGCCGAGAGTTCCCTTAACCACGATTCCAGCTGCAGCAAGCAGACTCTCGCGATAGAGATTGAGGGGACCTACTTCAAAACGTTCGCCGGTTCCGAAAAATGGCATCAAGATTGCAAAGAAGATAAATGGAATCTCTATCAGTGATCGAGTAAGTAGAGTTAGCGTTGGAATCTTGGCAATGAGCGATACGGCAAAGATTGCTACAAAGTAGGCGACAAATGCCTGCCAGCGCGTGATCGGAGTAGCAACAGAGACCACGATAAAGGCAAGTACAGCAATGATTTTTACATGTGCGGGCAGGCGATGAACTATCGAATGGCGATGGAGATAGAGGCGCTCACCTACATCATGGCCATGATGGTGTTGGTGCTCTGTTTCTGTCTTTATGACTTGCTCTTATTGAATCGACGCAGGCCGTAGAAGATGCCAAATGAGATTGCAGCAGTTGATGCAACGCCAATGACGCCAGCTAATCCGCCAGAGATTCGCTCGTTCTCAACTCCGGCAACACCGTATTCAGCAAGAGGGCTATCTTTCAACGGGCTCTCTTTGGCGGTATCGAGGAATCCGATTTCACCGGCTGATTTTTCAAAACCATCTGGATGTGAGGATGCATAGTATGAAAGGCCACCTGCAAGCGCCAGCGAAACTGCGAAACCAACAACGATTAATGGATTCTTCACGTTATGCCTTTCTAATCTCTAATTGAGCCTTAGCGCCACGATAGCCATAGACAAGATCGGGACGACTTGCCATCACTGCCGTTACTGAGAAAGCGGTAATGACTGCTTCGCCGATTCCGATAAGCATGTGTGTACCCATCATTCCGGTGAAGACAGCGGTGACTGAGAAGGTTGAATTTGCACCGATTGCATATTGGAATACGAAACCAACGACAGCTGCCGGTACTGAGATGAATGCAGCAATCGCCGCAGCGGTAGTAATAGAAGGTTTGTTCTTTGGCAGGATCTTCTTGACAAGAAGGAAGACACCGTAACCGACCCAGACTCCGATGATGGACAGGTTAAAGACGTTGAGACCTGCAGCAGTTAGCCCGCCATCTGCAAAGAGGAGCGCTTGCAATAACAAGACAACGCTAAGGGCCAGTGTTGCTACATATGGTCCGACTAAGACTGCCGCCAGCACGCTTCCAAAGAGGTGGCCGCTGGTTCCAGCTGCGACTGGGAAGTTGAGCATCTGCACTGCGAAGATAAATGTGGCGGTAAGGCCGGCCAAAGGCGCGGTCTTCTCATCAAGTGATCGAGTTGCGCCCTTAAGGCAGGCGCCAACGCCGACTGCTGAGATTGCGGCAAAGGCTGCCGAGGTAGGGATATCGATGAACCCATCAGGAATATGCATGGCCCTATCTTAATGCAAATCGTTTGCATCTGCTATATGGATGCATTTCGCAGGCAGCGCTGCCCCTAGAATTCCCCGACATTTGGCAGCCAGCAGGGATACAGTGGCGCCACCAGATAGGCGTTTAGGCAAGGTGTTTAAGCAAGGGCAACTACAGGGGAGGTTTTCATGAGCGATAACGAAGGCCACGACGAGATTGTCACTGAAGAGATGTTGTGGGATCGAATCCCAGAGACCGAAGGCGAAGATCGCGCAGAGACATATTACGAACTCAGCGCTCGCATCTTTGCCCGCGGCCAATATGACGAAGCGCTCGCACTTGCTGAGACTGCTCGCGATATCTATGCCGAGATGGGTGCAAGTGCTCCAAGTGAAGGTTTAGCCCAGGCATATTCTGCAATTGGATACAACCTCAATCAACTCAAGCGTATCGACGAGGCAGCAACTGCCATGAGTAAGGCCGTTGAACTTTTACGCGAGAGCAAATCACCTATTGCACTAGAACTTGCCTGCACATTAGGTGAGTGGTGGTACAGCTCAAAGAAGTACAGCGAAGTTGTTGCAACGATGTCTGAATGTGCACAAGAACATCTCGTTGATGGAAATCAGATGGGGGCAGCAAATGACCTCCATCTTCTGGGCATGGCCTATCGCGAACTTAAGCAATATCAGGAAGCCCTCGATGCATTTAAAGAGGCGCGTGGAATCTTTAAATCTGAAAAGGAAGTTCTCCATGTTGCGCGCTGTGATCAGAAGATTGCATCCTGCTACAACTGGTTAGGCGATGGCGAGAAGGCGCTCGAGAGCGCTCGCAAGGCAGTTGATGTATTTGAGACCGCTCACGATCACCGCCGTGAAACCTTTGCCCTCTTTGAGTATGGCAAGGCGGAGATCCTTCTTGGAAAGCTTGAAGAAGGCTTAGCAACACTCGATGGCGTTCTGCAGATCATCGCCGAGGATGAACCTAAAGATTTCGAATTTATCGTCGATATCGAAAGTCGTATGGTCGAGGTCATGCGCGCACTTGGTCGCATCGATGAAGCCAACGAGGTAGAACGTCGCCTTGCTGCAGTCCGTGATGCTTTGGCAGATGAAGAACCGGCACCGCTCGGAGATTAACTTTCTCTAGATTTGGCGTGGCAGATGTTGCAACGCCCAGTGGTACATCGCAATGGCACCTGCTGCAGATGCGTTCATTGAACGCGTAGATCCATATTGCTCGATTGCATATAAGACTTCACAAATGGCTACGCCCTCATCTGACATTCCAGCACCTTCTTGGCCAAAGAGCAGTACACACTTTTCGGGAAGGGCTGCCCCTTCAAGATGCTTAGATGATGGCACGTTATCGATTCCGATTATTGGAAGATTGTTCTCACCACACCAGGTGGCAAAGTCAGCGATCGTTGGGTGGTGGATCACAGTGAGATAGCGATCTGTCACCATCGCACCGCGCTTATTCCAATCGCGTTTTCCGACAATATGTACAGCGCTGACATTAAATGCATTAGCGGTACGAACAACAGATCCGATATTGAGATCGTGTTGCCAATTTTCAATTGCGATCTGTAACCCATGTCTCTTTGTATTGAGATCGGCAACGATCGCCTCAACGCTCCAGTAGCGATACTTATCCAAGACATTTCTTCTATCGCCATTTTCGAGTAGCTCTGGATCGTATTGATCTCCAGTTGGCCACGGCTTCTCATGGGGGCCAACGCCTACAACTGGGAAAAACTCACCAGGTCCGATCGTTGCAGGGGTCTTGATTTCCATAAGAGCACCCTAAACTAGGTGAAGGCATTCGCATACGCAGGAATCGAACGGAGTCATTATGAAGACAGCTTTCTACATCGCTTTTGTAATCCACATGCTCTCAATCCTTGGGGTACTCGCACTCTTGGTCGTCTCATATAAGAAGTCACCACGCGCCCTCAACCCAGGTGTTCTTCATAGCACTGCTACCGCCCTCGTTGCTGGAATCGTGATGGTCGGTACATGGTCTGCAGCCCACGACACTGAGGTCAACCATATGAAGGTTGGAATCAAGTTCCTCGTTGTCCTTGCAATTCTTGTCATTGGTTTCGTCAGCCACAAGAAGAAGGCATTTACAGATCGCGCATTTACAGCGATGTTTCTCTTGACCTTCACCAACATTCTTCTTGCCTATCTCTGGTAATTAAACTTCACATGAAGAAGATCATTTCGGCAGTAACCGCCGCCTTCCTACTTGGTGCACTTGTTAGCGCTCCGGTATCGGCCTTTGATCCTCTTCGCGCAGCTGCTGTCTTTTCAAATTTAGCAGCAGATCCCAAACTGAAGAATCCTTCAGTTATCTTGATTGACGCCAGCACCAGAGAAGTGGTCTTTGAATCAAACTCTTATGCGATGAGAAAACCTGCCTCAACGCTCAAGCTCTTGGCTGGGGTTGCCGTTGCGCGCCACCTTGATCCAGAGATGCGTTTTCAAACATCGCTAGCAATCTCTGAAGAGCCTGCATCAGTTGTGATCCAAGGAGATATGGATCCATGGGCAACATTTAGCGCCTTCAATGCAAAGCGCTTAGGGCAGACATCACTCAAGTACATGGCCTATCGCGCACATGTTGAACTTGAGGCTCAGGCAGCTGCACCTGTAAAGAAGATGACGATTTACTACAACGGCATCTACGACAGCGAAGCAAAGAATATGAAGGTCTACCTCAAGAGCCGCAAGGTCTATGCAATCATCAAGCCGGTATCAGCCCTTGAAGCGCAGAGACTCACATCAGAACCTGTGATGAATAGCCAGTCACCCAAGATTCGCACGATGACAAATTACTTCATGCAGTGGAGCGATAACGTACTTTCAGAGCGGCTATCTCGAATCGCGGCAAAAGCTGCCGGTTACCCTTCAAGTGCTACAGGAATCTCACAGGTCTACAAGAGCGTGCTGAGCGAGATGAATATTGATTCTACAAAGTTAGTAGTTAAAGATGGCAGCGGCTTGTCTCATGACAATCGCTTGAGTGCGCGACTTCTTGGTGATCTACTACTTCGAATTTATAGCGATCCGCAATACAAATTAGTAGTCGATAGCCTTCCAGCAGGTGGTCTCAATGGCACCCTCAATGAGCGCTTTATTGAGACAGCTCCACATGCAATCGGTCTTGTGCGAGCAAAGACCGGAACACTTAATGGAACGGTGACCTTGGCTGGATATATCGATGCAGAAGATCGCGAGTTCATCTTTGTTGTTATCGCCGATCGCCTCAGCCGCAGTTATTCGGCATCAAAGGTAGCTAGAGATACTTTAGATCGTTACCTAGGAAAGATTGCACTTCCACTTATCCCGTTACTTCCAGTCGAAGATACTTTTACTGTAGCGAGTTCGACAGCACCTTAATCGAGCCACCGTAACAAGCGACCCATGTGTTCTGCGATGGGGCATCAAAGGTTACGCCGATCGGTTCATTACAGACTTTGATTGTCTGAATCAATTTCAAATCTGATGCTCGAACCTTTGACATCGTGCCGCTACCGTAATTAACAACAAAGAGAGCCGATCCATCATCTGATATATCAAGGCTGCGTGCAGCTTTTCCTGTGCTGACCGTCTTAATCAACTTATTCTTCTCGAGATCCCAGGCCGCAACTTTTCCGGAGATATTGAGTGTTACGTAGAGAGTCTTCTCATCCGGTGAAAGTACGAGCGCACGTGGATTAGATCCCACACGGATAAATGTCTTTGAAAAGTCTCGAAGATCAATGCGGTGAACCCCTGCTCCACCCATCTCGGCAACGTATGCATAGACGCTATCTTGAGTAATTGCGATGCCTCGTGGATATCGACCTATCTTTACATTCGTAACCGTCTTGCCCGTCTCAACAGAGATAATCGTGACTGTGTAAGAACACCAATTGCTCACAAGGATGTACTTGTTATCTGGGGTAACGGCAACAACTTTAGGTACTGAACCCACGGGGTAGACAGCATCGATTGTGTAGTTAGCAAGATTTACTCGACTTACAAAGCTTGTGTCATAACCGTTGGCCGGGCTGCACTTGTCAGTTCCTTCTTTATTAAAACCTTTTCCGTACATCGCATAATTTGAGAAGTAGAGATACTTTCCATCCGGGCTAAATGCGCCTTCAACCGGAGCGCCTTTATATGTGCCGCTATATTTTTTATATCCAAAATCTGAAAGTCGTACTGAATCTGGCACCGTTGCAACAAGTACATTCTTTGCAGCGTCATAGATGGTCACCGAATGGCGATACATCATGTTATGGGCGCTGACCAACCCGGTGCCAGATGAGAGAACAGATTTAGGTGCGATATTTCCAGAGATGGTTGTAAGTATCTTCATCTTCGACGTTGCCAAAGTTGGGGTGCTGGTCTCTGCCGCTTGAATAGGTGAGATAGAAAAAGAGAGAGCGCCTGCCGCCGCGATGGCTACAAGCGCTCTTCTCATAGCAATATCTTAGTCGTCGTCTTCTTCGTCTTCATAATCGTCTTCATAATCATCCTCATCTTCATCTTCATACTCATCATCATCGTCGCCGTATCGACCGGTTCCGGGTGCAACATTGGGAATGATAGGTATACCGCTGCTACCCACAATTGGGGCTGGCGCATTAGGCGTTGCGACCACAGTAGAAATATCGTCTGCTTGGGCAGGAGATTCATTTGTTGAGAGAGCAAAGACTGCTCCGCCACCGAGAATTGCTAGTGAGAGAGCTGCAGCGAGAAATGGCATGCGCTTATTGGTGTGGCGCACCTCATCTATTGCATCTTCGCGAGCAATATCCATCCAATTGAGATCATCAGGATTCTGATCTTTCTCGTGTGTCATGTGTCTCCTTCTTCCTTGTTGTGAGCAAGGTAGCAAGGCAACCTTAAAGCACTCTGAGAACAGAGAGCGGATTTGCTGGGTAATCTTGCCCCATGACCCTCGTACGTGCGTATATCGCCCTTATGAAGTTACGTGTGGTCGAGTTATTACTTATCTCAACAATTCCGGCGATGGTTTTGGCGCAACAAGGAGTGCCTTCACTGGCACTTGTTGCTGCAACTCTTCTCGGTGGAACACTTGCTGCAGGAAGTGCCAATGCATTTAACATGGTTCTAGAAAGTGATCTAGATACTTTGATGAAGCGCACCGCAAAGCGTCCAATCGTTACTGGAGCAATCAGTAGAACGCATGCGGCGATCTTTGCGACTCTAATCGGCGCACTCTCATTGGTAATTTTCTGGATCTTTACTGACCCGCTTGCGATGGTCTTAACAGCTGTTGCAATCGCCTTTTATGTCATGGTCTACACAATGGCGCTCAAGCGTCACACCTCACAGAACATCGTCTGGGGCGGTGCGGCCGGATGTATGCCTGTCTTTATTGGTTGGGCAGCTGTGGCAAATTCACTTTCGTGGGCAGCTGTCGCATTCTTCTTTGTGATCTTCTTCTGGACCCCGCCGCATTTCTGGGCACTTGCCATCAAATATAAGGATGATTACGAAGCGGCATCAATTCCAATGTTGCCAGTAGTTGCTAACCGCACTGTGGTTGTGCGAAACATGTGGTTCCACACTGTTGCAATGATTGCTAGCTCAATTGCACTGATCGTTCTTGCCGATCTGCAATTGTGGGCTATGGCAGTCACGATTGCACTCGGGTTGGTCTTTGCCTTCCAGTTAGTACAACTAAAAGAAAATTCAGAGAATTACAATGCGATTGCAGCAAAGATTTTCCACTGGTCAATTACCTATCTGACCTTATTCTCTGCCCTACTTGTTATCGCTCAGCTCTTGAAGGCTTGATCTAAATCCTTAATCAAGTCATCTACATGCTCAAGACCTACTGAAAGCCTTACAACTGAAGGTGTAATTCCCATCCCTGCTTGAACTTCTGGGCTCAGGCGGCGATGAGTTGTAGATGCAGGATGGGTAATCAGTGACTTGCTATCTCCGAGGTTATTAGAGATATCGATGACGCGAAGAGCATTCATCACCTTAAAGGCATCTTTTGCGCTGCCAGCAAATTCGATTCCAATAGTTGAGCCGCCGCCGCCCATTTGACGTTGCGCCAAGGCGTAATCAGGATGAGATTTCAACCCTGGATAGCGAACGTTTTTAATCTCAGGACGGGTCTCAAGATATTCAGCGATAGCTTGCGCATTCTCATTCATGCGCCGTACACGCATATCCATTGTCTCTAGAGATTTCACTAGAACCCATGCATTAAATGCGCTCAGTGATGGACCAGTGTGGCGAACAAAAGGAAGTAAGTGTTCGTGAATGTAGCTAAATGATCCAAGGATCGCACCGGCTAGAACGCGGCCTTGTCCATCCATATGTTTTGTCGCCGAGTACATCACAACATCTGCACCGAGTTGAAGAGGCTTCTGCATAATTGGTGAAGCCATCACGTTATCTACGATCACTGTCGCCCCGACCTTATGTGCCAGGTCGCTCACCATTCTTATATCGACGATATCCATCAGCGGATTACTTGGTGTTTCAATAAAGACAACCTTGGTTGGTTTGCTTAGAGCCTTTGCCCAGGCGGCAGGATCATTTCCCTTAACTAATTCAAAGGTGACGCCCCACTTTGGCAAGAACTCGGTGATGACAACATGGCATGAGCTAAACATTGAGGCAGAAGCAACGACGTGATCGCCCGCGCTGACCATGCAGGCGATCGAGGCAAACATCGCCGACATTCCAGATGCTGTTGCAACACAAAACTCTGCACCTTCAATGGCAGCCAAACGCTTTTCAAACATCGCAACAGTTGGATTATGAAAGCGGCTATAGAGGAAGTGATCCACCTCATCGGTAAAGGAATCTTGGGCTTCTTCTGCAGAAGAATATGTAAAACCGCTAGAGAGATAGAGAGCTTCGGCAGTTTCGCCAAAACCTGAGCGAGATAAACCTGCGCGAACGGCCTGGGTCTGCGGATTGAGATCCCAATCAGGTGCTTGTCGGGCTTCTCGTGGCTGATAGCCCCAGATCTCTTTTGTCATGGAGGAAATCTTAATCTCGAGACGCTATATTCACTACATGCACGCTCAAACAATTGCTCTCTCTGTCCAGGATCTCAGCAAAAAGTATGACTCTCGATTTGCTGTCTCACATGCCAACTTTGAAGTCCCTCTAGGCAGCATCTGCGGCTTTGTCGGCCCCAATGGTGCTGGCAAGACAACAACAATTCGCATGCTCCTTGGATTGATCTCACCTACTGGTGGCACAGGTCAGATCTTGGGACATTCGATTGATGATCCCGATGAGTACCTCAAGCATGTAGGTGCGATGATTGAAGGGCCAGCGTTCTATCCAGCCCTCTCAGGAGCTGAGAACCTCCACGTTTTAGCAACGCTCGGCGGATTTAGCCATGAGCGTGTAGATCAAGTTCTTGCAACTGTCGGTCTTGCAGATCGCGCACAATCAAAATTTAAGACATATTCATTAGGTATGAAGCAGCGCCTTGGTATCGCAGCCGCTTTGTTGCCAGATCCAAAGATCCTTATTCTTGATGAACCAACAAATGGTCTTGATCCAGAAGGCATCCAAGAGATTCGCGATCTTCTTCGCGGCCTTGCAGATAAGGGAACAACAGTCTTTGTCTCTTCTCACCTGCTTTCAGAGCTTGAGATCATCAGCGATTACATTGTGATGCTGCGCAAGGGCGAAGTCGTCTTTGCCGGACCAATTCAAGAACTCTTTGCAGCACAGCAACCATTTATGTTGGTCCGTGCAGAAAATACTGCCGACCTTGAAAAGGTCGTTGCGATCGCAATGGCCGATGGACATAAAGCACATATCCAATCTGGGGTTGCACATATCGAGGGCCCGGCCGATTGGGCGGGAACTCTGAATAAGAAGGCCTTTGAAGCCGGGATCGTCCTCACACAACTTTCGCCACAGATGCCAAATCTAGAAGAGACATTCTTTGAAATGACAGGAGATAAGAAATGATTCGTGTCATCCGCGCTGAATGGCGCAAGTTACGCCGCCCAACCTTGTTCCTTGGAACAATTGGTGCAGCGCTCTTCTTCACCGGACTCTTTACCTCTCTCCTCTTTATCTTGATCGATTCACCACGAGGAAATTCAGATCCAGCAAATCCAATCTCTCGAGAGATGCTCGCATCCTTTGGTGGCGCAGTTATCGGATTTACAAATGTTGGAAACCTTCTTGGCATCATCGCTTACTGCGTCTTTGCTGCCCAGACCGCTCAGGAGTACACCTACGGAACGCTACGCAATCTCCTAGTTCGCCAACCAGGACGTATGCGACTTCTACTCGGAAAACTCATCTCGATGAAGCTCTTTGCCCTTGTCATGGTGGCTATCTCTGGAGTCCTAGCAATTGTTATTTCATATGTATTGGCTCCTGGTGCAAAAGTGGCGACCGATCTCTGGTTTACATCAGATGGACGCACAGAGATCTTGCAGGCATTTATCAATGTTTCGATCTCAGTTGTTGGCTTTGGAATCGTAGGAATGATTATGGGTCTTCTGCTGCGATCTCCAATTAGCTCGATTTCAATCGGAGTTCTCTGGCTATTGATTATCGAAAATCTACTTGGCGCTGTGAAGAGTTCAACTCTTGAGTGGCTTCCAGGTAATCAACTCGCAGTGATTGCATTAGGTGGCAATGCAGCAGTTACATACACACATGCGATGACGCTGGCAGCTGTCTATATCGGAGTCGGTGCGCTGATTGCCTCCGTACTTTTTTCCCGAAGAGATGTAGCCAACTAGCGACACTTAAGGTTTTAACAGGGATTACTAAGTTTCCTGATTTATCGTGGACCTCTAAAGTGAAAGGTCTACCGTGAAAAATCGTCGCAGAGTGCTTGCTATCGCCATGATCTTTGGCCTAGCTCTCTCTGCGACCCCGGCGATTGCTGCAACACCAAAACCAACACTTGCTCAGATTGAAGCTGCAAAGAAGGCAGAGGCGGCGAAGAAAGCTGCTGCAGCAGCTGCTGCCAAGAAATTAGCGGCAGCAAATCAGACACTTCGAACTCTGACAGCCAAAGCAAATGCCGCACAAGCACTCTTTGTGGCCGCAAAGCGCGAGCTAGCGATTGCAACAGCTGCAGCAGCAGAGGCGGCCAAGAAAGCGCAAGAGGCGGCAGCAGAAGTTTCGGCAACACATGCTGTCATTGGAAAGCTTGCAACGAATGCCTACATCATGGGTGGAAGTTTTTCAGATATCCAACCTCT
>JACCDV010910246.1_pt1 | contig 16723 bp, 14 predicted proteins | sample 7446131 | NCBI WGS metagenome assembly JACCDV01 (sample SAMN15323448, study PRJNA562643) | freshwater metagenome | isolation source: river surface water | place: USA:Blue River Watershed | collected 2017-08-17 | reverse complement strand
TACCTATGCCTAATTTGTCACCAAATTAGCGGTGGGCTCTTACCCCTCCTTTTCACCCTTACCCCGAAAGGCGGTAATTTTCTGTGGCACTAGCTGTAGAACCTTGCGATTCCCCTTCCTGTTAAGAAGCACGGCGCTCTTTGTTGTTCGGACTTTCCTCTTTTAAAAAGCGATAAGATGGTTTATTTTCTCAAGACAAAGCTACGACTATTTTTTTAGCTCCCAATTCCCCTCAATGACACCGAGTAAACCAATTCCAGTCTGGGTATAATACAAGGTTGAAATTAAAAGCTTAGAATCCGATAAATTAAGTCCAGAGACATGCTCATTCAATTTACTAACTGCTGATTCCGCTGACCAAGCAAAAGATTGCAATCCCCGCTCCATTTTTCTTCTCGAAAGTCCGCGTAAATAAAACGGTACACCATCAAGTTCAATCGAAGACCAAGTCGCAGCTAATCGGCCGTCCTTCAACAACAATGGCTTCAAGCGAATTTGCACGGTCGACTGAGCACCCACCAAACCACGTATCGTGACATGAACTGTTGATGAATCCGCCACCACAGAAACCTGACCCAACTTTGCCTTCAACGAATTAGCCAATATTTTCGCTAGACGTTGATAGGAATAATCAACCCGAAAAGGCAATTGATTCCCATACGCAGTTAACTCAACCCATCTATTCGGAGAGGGATTCATTGGATTATCACCAATTAGTAAAGAGGTTCGAACAAACAAATTCCCACGCAAATCGTTTGCCCCTAGTGAAATATCCTTCATATCAATATCAGCAGATTCCAAAGCAACATTGCCCCAATCACTCGGATAATTCATCGGAATTTGATTGATAAAATAACTCAAATTAGTAGGTCTTAGCCAATGACTAATCTGATTGCCAATTTTGGTTTGAATGTCAGGTAAGCTCTTTTGAATCAATGGATCGACAATTCCTTGGACAGAGACAGGGAAGCCCAAAACACGCATTTCCGGTTTGGCCAACCAAGAATACCGTAAACGAATATCATCCACTTGATGATGATTAATATCTTTCCACAACCATTTTAATTCCAACTGAAGATTCGCTTTGGCCTGAATCAACCCCGTATTTATCCCAGCAATATTCGGTTTTGCTACTACTTGCACGGGTAAATCCAATTGCAAATAATCCGGTTTCCCCATTTTAATTTGCGGTTTATTCAACAAATCCAATTTGAGCGGAAAATCAAGCCCAGGCTGTTTCTCTGAATTAAACAGAGTACTCCCCTTTTGCACCCCTATCAGAGAAAACAAACTATCATACGACATCTTAAAATCAATTCGGATTGTCTTCGATTGAATTTTAGGCGATTGTTTCTGAAAGGACGCGATTGTTCCCTGCAACGGCTCAATTCGCTTACAAGCATAAAACAACAAACTCCCCAAAATGATAATGTAGTACCGCATAAAAAGAAAAGCCCCAATCTTGCCAAAGCATAATTGAGGCTTTAAAAATAAAATTACCTATCTTAAGTTAATAAACCTCCATCCACTTGAATCGTTTGACCTGTCACGTAAGAAGACAAATCTGATCCTAAAAACAAACAAACATTGGCTACCTCTGCTGCTTCACCACCCCGTTTTAATGGAATCGATTTCTTCCATTCCTCCACAGTAGCCTCATTTAACTCACCCGTCATTTCCGTCTCAATAAAACCTGGAGCAATCGCATTGCAACGAATGTTACGAGACCCCAATTCGAGCGCCACCGATTTAGTAAAACCGATAATCCCCGCTTTAGAAGCCGCATAATTCGCTTGACCTGCATTTCCTTTAACCCCGACAATCGAAGTCATATTAACGATTGAACCCGCCTTAGCTTTCATCATGGGCTTAATCACCGCCTTGGTCAAATTAAACACCGATTTCAAGTTTACGCGAATCACCTCATCCCACTGCTCCTCTGTCATACGCATCAATAGACCATCACGTGTAATTCCAGCATTGTTAATTAGCACATCAATCTGTCCAAAATCCGCAATGACCGAATTAACCAATTCCTCAGCGGCATCAAACATCGATGCATCCGAACGGTACCCCTTCGCTTTCACACCATGAGCCTCCAATTCTTTCACTAAAGCCTCACCCTTTTCCACCGATGATAAATACGTAAAAGCAACATTCGCACCCGCCTGTGCAAATTGATTGGCAATTGCCCGACCAATTCCGCGTGATGCACCCGTGACTAAAACGACTTTTCCTTGTACTAATTGCATGTAATAAATAGTTTTTTGGTTGTATTATTTCTTCTTTCTTGTCAATGTTAAAACCTCACTCTCCGCCACAAAATCTGCTTCGATATACTCACCTTCGGTTAACTCCCCCTTCAAAATCTCCTCAGCCAATGGATCTTCTAAATATTTTTGAATCGCACGATTTAAAGGACGAGCCCCATATTGCGGATCGTAACCTTTCTCGGCAATAAAATCTTTCGCCTTCTCCGTTAAATCCACAGCAAAGCCTAAGGTGCTTAGGCGAGTCATCAATTTAACCAACATCAAATCGATAATCTTATGTAAATCCGTGCGCTCTAACGAATTAAACACGATAATATCATCTAAACGATTGATGAATTCTGGCGCAAACGCTTTCTTCAATGCATTTTGAATGGTCGTTTTCGCCTGCTCTTCCATATTGTCGACACGTGATTTAGTCGAGAAGCCAATCCCTGATCCAAAATCCTTCAAATCGCGAGCACCAATATTGGATGTCATAATGATAATCGTATTTCGGAAATCTACCCGACGGCCTAAACCATCCGTTAAGATACCGTCATCCAACACCTGTAACAACAAATTAAAGACGTCAGGATGCGCTTTTTCAATTTCATCCAACAAGACAACGGAATACGGTTTACGACGAACCTTCTCGGTCAATTGGCCACCTTCTTCATAACCTACATATCCCGGAGGCGCTCCCACTAAACGAGAAACGCTAAACTTCTCCATGTATTCGCTCATATCGATACGAACTAGCGAATCTTCCTTATCAAATAAATAAGTTGCCAAAACCTTGGCCATTTCTGTCTTTCCTACACCCGTTGGGCCCAAGAAAATAAATGAACCAATTGGTTTATTCGGATCTTTTAAACCTACACGTGTCCGCTGAATCGCCTTCACTAATTTCTTAACCGCGTCTCCCTGTCCAATCACATGTTTGGTCAATTGCTCCTCCATTTGCAGCAATTTTTCGCCTTCTTTGGCAGCTACCCGATTCACCGGAATACCCGTCATCTGCGCAATCACTTCAGCCACATGCTCCTCGGTTACCGTGAATTTCTGCTTCTTAGATTCCTCCTCCCAATTGGTCTTCGCAATTTCTAACTGATCAATTAACTTCTTCTCACGATCACGCAACTGCGCCGCTTCTTCATATTTTTGCGACTTTACCACTTGATTCTTCTCCTTCTTCACAATCTCAATTTGATTCTCCAATGCCACAATGTCCGCAGGAACCTGAATATTCGAAATGTGCACTCGAGCGCCCACCTCATCCATCACATCAATCGCCTTATCTGGCAAGAAACGATCTGAAATATAGCGATCGGACAGCTTAACGGCCGACTGAATAGAATCATCTGTATAAATCACATGATGATGCTCTTCGTATTTATCCTTAATGTTATTTAAAATCTCAATCGTTTCCTCTACCGTAGTAGCATCCACCATGACTGTTTGGAAGCGACGAGCTAATGCGCCATCTTTTTCGATGTACTGACGATATTCATCCAAGGTAGTCGCTCCGATAACTTGAATATCCCCTCTTGCCAAGGCTGGTTTAAACATATTCGAGGCATCCAATGAACCTGAAGCTCCACCCGCGCCTACAATCGTATGCAATTCATCGATGAATAAAATCACATCCGTCGATTTCTCTAATTCATTCATCACCGCCTTCATACGCTCCTCAAACTGACCGCGGTATTTGGTACCCGCCACCAAAGAAGCAATATCCAAAGTAACCACACGCTTGCCAAAAAGCACACGCGAAACCTTCTTTTGAATGATACGCAAAGCTAAGCCTTCCGCGATAGCTGTTTTACCCACACCTGGTTCCCCGATTAAAATCGGATTATTCTTTTTACGACGAGAAAGGATCTGTGCAACACGCTCAATCTCCTTTTCACGACCGACAATAGGATCTAACTTACCCTGTTCCGCGATTTTAGTTAAATCCCGGCCGAAGTTATCCAAAACAGGGGTTTTGCTTTTCTCACCGGCCTTCGCAGTCGAAGAACTACTCGAACCACTTCCGCCACCAGCATTTCCACCTCCAAATAAACGATTATCATCATCTGAATCATCCGTATCCGAAGAGGCTTTTGGTGAATTCTCTTGCGAATTGCTCGATTGAAATTCCACCATTTCCTTAATCAAATCGTAATGAACCTGATACTTTTCCAAAATCTGCGTAGCAACATTATCCTCGTCGCGCAAAATGGCCATGAGCAAATGTTCTGTGCCAACTAAATTTGTCTTAAAATACTTTGCCTCCAAATACGTCAAACGAAGAACTTTCTCCGCCTGCTTCGTCAATGGAATGTTCAACATACTTTGCTTATCAAAGCTAGACCGACTGGTCGATGCCGTCGAATGCTCAATACTTTGGCGCAACTGATCCAATGAAACTCCTGATTTGAGTAACAATTCAATCCCTGGACCTTCCCCGTCTCGGATAATACCCAACATTAAATGCTCGGTACCAATATAATCATGCCCCAATCGCAATGCCTCTTCACGAGCCAATGCAATCACTTCCTTCACCTTATTCGAAAACTTAGCCTCCATATTTCCCTAATTAATATTATTCAAAACGCACCTAAGCCTTTATTTGTTCAAACTCTTTATTAAAATTTCTCGCGATTCAATTCCGTAATTCATAATTAAATCCAAAACGGACAAATTAGCTACAAATTCTGTGCCAAAACATTGTCGGTAAGGCACAACCTCGTAAATATTTCGCTTACTAAATTCAGATTTAGAATCAATCACATTCCAATAGGAACCATCACATCCCGCTTGAAACGAATCTGTGAAGGAAAACTGGGGCTTTTTTTGTAAAAAGCGCGCAATTGTATTCAAAAATTGAATATTTAAATCTACTAAAAATTTACTTTTTTTCGCAAATATCTGTTCGATAAATGGATCCACATGTTCAAAAAATGGAGCCTTTCCATAGGCCGCTTGAATTGCTCCTCGATGCCGACGAATCCAATCTTGTGAATAATCAATTTGAACATCTTTTGTCAATTGTTTAACAGAACTGGAATGGATGACAGGCACGGATAGCAATTCCTTCCCGTTAGCACCCAAAATATAGCTCCGGTTACGATAGGTTTGTTTGGGGAAATTTTCATAAACCTCAAAGGAAACACTTGTCTCCGAAAAGATCAACGCGCAATATTCTAAGGAAGGTAAGTAATGAATATCAATGTGCATTCAAAAATAAAGTGGATATTTGCAAAAATAGCAGATAACAGCGATTAACTCGACACATTAGCAATGATGTTTTTATATAAGTTTTTAGGGAAACTACCCCTCTTCATTTTGTACACACTGGCCACAGGTGTCAAATGGGTGTTTTATTTCATCCTTGCTTACCGCAAGAAGGTTATATTTAACAATATTTCTCGGTCGTTCCCTCAGCTTAATCACAAGCAAATCAAAGACTTAACCTATCAATTCTACGGATACTTGACGGATCAACTCGTTGAATTTTTTTACGGCGTATCCATTTCGAAAGAGGAAATGCTTGCCAGAGTCGAAATGGTTAATGAGCATTATATTTCGGATTACCTCCAACAAGGCACGCCGGTTGTTTTGGTAGCTGGACATCAAGGAAATTGGGAATGGGCGATTCATCGTCTCGCTTTATCCAATAATTTATATGATGTAGTCTACCAAAAATTAAACAATCCTAGCTTCAATAAATTCACTATGCAAGTAAGAAGCAGGTTCCCAGGGGTAACATTACTCGAAAAACGGGAATCCATCGTTGCAACGCGTGATCGGAAACATATTGCACGAGGCATTTGTCTAGCTGCGGATCAAGCCCCTCAAAAGCCTGAATCAGCCTATTGGACAACATTTCTCAATCAGGATACCGCCTTTTTCACAGGCATGGAGCGATTTGCGAGAGACTACAATTACCCCGTGGTATTTGTAGAACTTATTCGCAAAGAACGCGGTAAATACATTATGAGTTTTGAACCTATAGCGAATCCCAATTATGATAAGCTTCTCAAAGGTGAAATAATCGAACGTTTCGCACGAAGATTAGAAAAATCAATTGTTCAATACCCAGAGCAATATCTCTGGTCACATCGACGCTGGAAACACACGAAACCCGAAAATATTTTGATAAAGTGGTAATTAGTTGAAATCACTAACATCACCCGCACCCTCACGAATTACCTCAAACTCGTCCTCATTGATTTCAATAACCGATGATGGCAAGTAGCCACCAAATCCTCCATCCAAAACCAAATCAACTTGGTTTTCATAGCGATCAAAGATTAAACTTGGGTCGGTATATTCTTCCACGGCTAAATCCGTTTGCAGCAACGTAGTTGTTAACAGAGGATGACCTAATTGACGAACAATTTCCAAAACGATTTCACTATCCGGGATTCGAATACCTACCGTCTTTTTCCCTTGAACTAATACCGAAGGAACCTTCGAGCTTGCTGGCAAAACGAATGTATAGGGACCTGGCAAATAACGCTTCAAGGTTTTGAAGGCGAAATCACTGACCTTCGCAAAATTAGAAATCGAACTTAAATCAGCACAGATAAAACTGAATCGGTTTTTAGTAGGCTTAATCTGTTTAATCTCGCAAATCCGATTAACGGCTTGTTGGCTCTGAATCGAACAGCCCATCGCATACATAGTATCCGTCGGATAAATGATAACCCCACCCTTTTCCAACACCCGAACAACGTAATCAATCAACTCCTGTGGGTTGTTTCGTTCATATACCTTACGTATTTCAGCTGCCATCTTAGAAATTTAAAAAGAAATCAGAGCCACTTTGCTCTTCTTCCGACTCCTCAATTTTTACTTGATCAATACTCGCGTTTATTTCAAAACCCACAATTAAAATCAGAGCCACAAAATAAAGCCAAACCATCAGTGCAATCAAGGAACCAATCGATCCATATACCTTGTGATAAGAGGCAAAATTGACCAAATAATAAGAAAATAAATTGGAGATAAGAATGGTCAATACCGAAGCTGTTATACATCCAGCATTAAAAAACTTCCAACGTTTATGAATGGCAGGTGCGTAATAATAAATCAATGAAATGGTAAAAAAGAAAACCGAAAATATCACAAAATAGGTCAAGGCCTTTGTTAAATAAAAGGTAAAATTATACTCGAGAATCCCTTCTTTGGCGAGGTATTTTACTACAATATTCCCTAAAATGAAGACTAAAAAGGAGGTAATTAATACGAAGGTCAACAACACATTAAGTCCGATAGCCACTAAACGCTCCTTGATAAAACCCCGATTCTCACTTGTTTTGTAGGTAAGATTAAAGGAGCGCATCAAAGCCATAATCCCACTTGTACTCGCATACAAGGCAAAAAGGAAACCAAAAGACAAAACCCCTCCCCGCTTTTTGGTAATAATCTCTGTAATGAGTTCTGTCACATCACTTTGAAGATTTTTCGGCACAGTCGCTTTGATAAAACTAATCGTCTTTAAATCTAAATGATCAATAGGCAAGTAGGGCAATAAAGAGAATAAAAAAAGAATCGTAGGAAAAACGGCTAATGTAAAGTTGTACGCTACCGCTGCGGCCCGCACATCAATATCAAACTGAAATACCTTTTGGTATAAAATAGATATGATACGAACTAAGACATAATGCTCTTCGTACTCACGCCATATCTGCTTTATTTCATTCAGTAAATTTCTTCTCATATCGAATAATATGGCTGCAAAGCGTTTACGATAAAATCGGGAGCCTTAATTACCTTCTTCGATGCCAAATCAATGAATACTAGGGTAGTTTTCCCCTCATTGATTAAATGGCCCTGTTCATTCTTAATTTGATAAGCGAATTCAATCTTCGCAGAAGGCATTCTCTCCACCTGACATAAAACCGTCAACTCATCATCATACAATCCTGGCGCGATAAACTTCGTATAATGCTCTGCCACTGGCAAACCAATTCCATTATCCTCCAACGACTTATAACTTACGCCTAAACTACGCAATGTTTCCACTCGAGCAATCTCATACAAACGCGCATAATTACCATAATAGACATAGCCCATCTGATCCGTATCCGCATAACAAACTCGATATTTAACCGCGTGTGAGTACATATTAGTTAATTTTACGAGCATCCAATGCAGCCTGAAACTTGGCAGCATTCAACATGTGCTCCTCGTAGGTTACGGCAAAATTATGTGTCCCTGAGAAGTCTTCTTTCGCGCAGAAATACATATATGCATGCTTTTCAAGATTCAAAACCTTATCTAACACCTCTACCGGAGGGATAGAGATGGGGCCCGGAGGAAGGCCAACATTCTTATAGGTATTATATGGCGAATTAATTGCCATGTATTTACCCGAAACTCTTTTGATGCTGAAGTCCTTCCAAGCAAAAATGACGGTAGGATCTGCCTGTAATCGCATCCCCGTTCTAAATCGATTCCAGTAAACCCCTGCAATTCTAGCTTGCTCACCTGCATACTTACTTTCTCCATAAACAATCGATGCCAAAATACCGGCTTGAACGGGAGTTAATCCTAAGGCCTTTGCCTGGTTCACTCGCTTCGAATTCCAAAAACGTTTATTGGCCTTCAACATCTTTTTCATAAAATCATCAAATGTTGACGTCCACAAAACTTCATAGGTATCAGGAATAAACAAACAAGGGATTGTTTCTGGTGTAAATCCGTATTGCTGGGTAATCTCAGCAGAATCCAACATCTTGTAAATGTAAACCGAATCAAAGGCCATTACCTTTCCCAATTTTGATGCTATATCCTCTTTTAAGCGTAGATTATTTATTGTGATACGCAAAGCATCTTGTCGGCCATTTCGCATTTTTCGCAATAACTCCCAATTCCCAGACTCAGGATTCACCAAATAACGACCCGGCTTAACCTTTTCGGCCACACCCAAGACTTTAGCCAAAAAGCGAAAGCTCAATTGATCTCTGACCAAATCATGCTTTTGTAAGGTATCCAAAACTTGATTAAAATTGGCTCCCTTGGGAATTAAAATAGCAAAAGAATCCCCCTTCACATTAAAATTAGGCGTTTTAAATACCTGCCATACGTAGTAAGAAAACATGGCCGAAATCAATGAAAATACCAATATGAAAATCTTAATTTTTTTATTCGAAACCATATTATTCTATTTTAAAACCGATTGAAAAACGCGACGCCAAGGCTTGTAAATCCGCAACTACCGGATCAAGCAAATCGATACCATCTCGTTTACGAATTACTTCCAACTCACGTTCCGGATCCCCCGGAATAATCACTTGCTTCCCATCTATCGCATCTGCACTACGGAAACGCTTAATCCATTTGTCCATGTCCGACTTAAATTCCTCCGCTGGACGAAATGCATCAATTCGCATGGCACCTAGAAAATGTCCTGTCCCATTCCCAACGGTCTCTCCTGCGGACATAAATCCAGCCGTCGCAAATGGAGGCACCCATGGACCAAAATTGGCACCCGACAAAACGCCCGACAAAATATCGACAATTGCTCCCAAGGCATAACCTTTGTGAGAGCCATGCTCACGATCACCACCTAAGGGCAATAATGCTCCCCCATTTTTAATCGCAAACGCATCTTGACAAGGATTTCCATCTTTATCTTGAACCCAACCTGTTGGGGTATCCAAACCTTTTCGTTGTAAAATCTCCAACTTACCATAGGCCACTGCCGTTGAGGCAAAATCAGCCAAAAAAGCAGGTTCATTTAGCGCTGGAATACCAACGGCAATGGGATTGGTACCCAATAATTTCTCACGTGAAAATGTAGGAGTCACCAAAGGTGCCGCATGCGTCATGGCCCAACCAATCATATCCTTCTCCACAGCCTTCATCGCATGATAACCCGCTATACCAAAATGATTGGAATTCTGAACAGCTACCCAACCAGTTCCCGCCACAGCCGCTTTTTGCGTAGCGATCTCCATCGCTTTTGGGGCAACCACAAGACCTAAGCCCCGATCACCATCCACCAAGGCCGTTGAAGGACTTTCATGCAGAATACGAACCTGAGGATTGGGATTTAGGCGGCCATGATCATACAAACGCACATATCCGGCCAATCTCGCAACCCCATGAGAATCAATTCCTCGAGCATCCGCAGATACAAGAACATGAGCTGCCAATGCGGCATCCTCCGCGGGACAACCTATTGCCTCAAATACGGAACTAACAAAATCAGATAAGCGTTGATAGTCTGCCTTCATTAATAAATTTTAACAACAAAGATAAAAATAAGAATTGGGAAAAATTCATCAAATTTGCGCTAAAATCATCAACAAATGGAAATCACTAATCTCGTAAATTCAATTTGGTTCTGGATCATTCTAGTGCTGCTCGCTGTCGTCATTCGCGATGTGTTTATTCAGAAAAGCCATACAATTACTCACAATTTTCCCATCGTCGGCCACATTCGGTATTGGTTAGAACAAATTGGACCTGAACTAAGGCAGTACATCGTGGCAAACAATCGGGAAGAATTACCATTCAATCGACAAGAACGTTCTTGGATTTATGCTTCTTCCAAAAATGAGAATAACCTGCAAGGTTTTGGAACCGATCAAGATTTCAATACACCTGGTTATATTTTTATCAAAAACGCGATGATGGGCTACAACCCACCGGCTGATCATCTAAGCAAAAAAAATCCCGGGGTCATTCCTGCCACCAAAGTCATTGGCTTATACCATAATCGCAGACGACCTTTTCGTCCTTATTCCGTAATCAATATTTCAGGTATGAGCTACGGCTCACTTTCGGCCAAAGCTGTCGAAGCATTAAACAAGGGCGCTAAAATTGCCGGCTGTTACCACAATACCGGTGAAGGTTCACTTTCTCCTTATCACCAGTTTGGAGCTGATGTGGTTTTGAATATCGGGACAGCCTATTTCGGTGTTCGTGAACTGGATGGAACCTTCTCCATGCAAAAGCTGAAACAGAAAGTTGAGGAAAATCCCCAACTTCGTGCGATCGAACTTAAACTTTCGCAAGGGGCAAAACCTGGAAAAGGCGGAATGTTGCCCGCATCCAAAATCAATCAAGAAATTGCTGCCATCCGGAATATTCCATTGGGTAAAGATGCGATATCGCCAGCTTTTCATTCTCAGTTTAAAACCGTGCCTGAAATGGTTGATTTTATCGAAGCCATGGCCGAGGAAACTGGCATACCCGTAGGAATTAAATCAGCCATCGGTAAACTCGAACAATGGGAAGAACTCGCTGCCTATATGCTGAAAACGGGTAAAGGCCCCGATTTTATCACCATTGATGGAGGTGAAGGTGGAACGGGAGCTGCACCACATGCATTCGCCGATCACGTATCCATGCCATTCAGTTTCGCCTTTGCCAAAATTTATCAAATCTTTCAGCGCCATGAACTGACAGATAAAATATTCTTTATCGCCTCAGGTAAACTAGGATTCCCTGAAAAAGCACTCATGGCCTTTGCCATGGGTGCCGATTCGATTAATGTGGCTCGTGAAGCCATGATGTCAATTGGTTGCATTCAGGCCCAAAAATGCCATACAAATCATTGCCCTACCGGTATTGCCACGTCCAATAAATGGCTACAAGCAGGAATTGATATTACTCTCAAAAGCGAACGTTTCTACCGTTATCACTATACCTTAGTCAAAGAAATCGCTGAAATAACGCACGCATGTGGCTATGAACATCCTAGTCAAATGACCATGGATGACATCGAATTATCCATGGGTGACAACAATCGGACAATGACTTTGGCTAAAGCTTATGGATATCACAAAACCGCTATTCCCTATCACGATTTTAACGAACTCGTGGCATGTCCTTATTTAGGTGGTCCAGATGCTCGAAATCGTTTAGAAATTAAGGCTGATTGATTGGAGATAAACGATTATCTTTGCACCCATGTTATCAATATCCAATCTAAATTTCTATTTCGGTAGTCGGGCCCTCTACGAAGGTGCCAATCTTCACATCAAACCCAAAGCTAAAATTGGCCTCATTGGTGCCAATGGTACAGGTAAATCAACGCTTTTGCGTTTAATTTCGGGGGAATATACACCCGATGGTGGAAATATCTCCAAATCAGGGGATTGTACGATTGGATTCTTGAATCAAGATTTATTATCCTACCAAACCGATGATAGTATTTTAGAAGTTGCCATGCAGGCTTTTGAACGCCAATTGGAACTTCAGAAAGAAATTGACCAGGTTTTACATAAGATGGAAACCAATTACGAGGATAAGGATGTCGACCTACTCGCTAAACTTCAAGAGGAGTTTGAGCGCCTCGATGGTTATACCATTCAGTCTAAAACGGAAGAAATCCTAGAGGGTCTCGGATTTAGTACCGATGACTTGACTCGTCCATTACGCTTATTCTCTGGAGGATGGCGGATGCGGGTGATGTTGGCTAAATTGCTTTTACAAAAACCGTCGCTACTCCTATTGGATGAGCCGACCAACCACCTGGACTTACCTTCCATTGAATGGGTAGAAAACTATATTCACGATTACGAAGGTGCCATTGTCGTAGTTTCGCACGACCGCTATTTCTTAGATCGGACCATTGATCATATCGCAGAAGTATCAGGTGCAAAGATTACCTTGTACCCGGGTAACTATTCGTATTACACGGAAGAAAAAGCCTTGCGGAATGAAATCCAAAAGGGAGCCTTTGAAAACCAACAAGCACAAATCCGCCAAACCGAACGATTTATTGAGCGATTTAAAGCCAAAGCTTCGAAATCCCGCCAAGTACAATCTCGGGTGAAAGCATTGGAAAAAATCGATATCATCGACGATGTCATTGATGAAAAGGCTAAAGTTAATTTCAAATTCAATTTTGGAACAGAACCTGGTCGATTCATTTTATTCTTGGAAAACATTTCCAAGGCCTACGGCGAGAAAGTTATCTTAAAAAACACCTCTGCCACGATTAACCGAGGTGATAAAATCGCTCTAATCGGTGCGAATGGTAAGGGTAAATCCACATTATTACGTGTCATCTCAGGTAGTGAAGAAATCGGTGGAGAACGACGGACGGGGCACAATGTGATCGAATCCTTTTTCGCACAACACCAATTAGAGAGTTTGAATGTCGAAAATACGCTAATCGATGAGTTGAAAGCCACCGGCACAACGAAGACCGAAATGGAATTGCGTAGTGTATTGGGTTGCTTCCTATTCTCGGGCGAAGAGGTATTCAAAAAAATTAAAGTATTATCCGGAGGTGAAAAATCGCGGGTGGCCTTGGCGAAGGTTTTGATTTCGGAGGCCAACTTCCTATTACTCGATGAGCCGACTAACCACCTTGATATGCAATCCGTGAATATTTTGATTCAAGCCTTGCAACAATATGAAGGAACGTATGTGGTCGTTTCTCACGACCGTTATTTCGTTTCGAACATTGCGAATAAGATTTGGTACATCGAAGATCATGAAATCAAGGAATACCCGGGTACGTTTGATGAGTATGAGACCTGGATGGCGAGTAGACCTGTACAAAGTACTTCAGCCAAAGCGGTAACAACAAAACCCAAACCTGAATTAGCACCTATTGAACACAAGCCGGTGAATATCAATTCGGCCAAAGCCATTGAGAAATTGGAAAATCAAATCATGGAATTGGAACAAGAAATCGAGAAAATTGAACTCGACATGGCCAATGCCGCATCGGAATCAAAATTCGATATCTTAAAGGATTTGGAGAATAAACGACAAGCGGTTCAAATCAAATTGGAGGAAACGACAACCGAATGGGAGTTATTAATTGGGTAACATGCGCTACATAAGCCTCATTCTTCTTTGGAGTATTTCGTTGAACGCATGGGGACAGTTTCGCAATAAATCTTTTAATCCATCCATTAAATCCGTTTATATCGGCCAGATGACTCCTCGGGAGATTATCCAGGCACAACCCGTATTTGATATTTCGAATCAAATTGGCCAATTAAACTTTGATGATTTATCCTTAGCCAATCGAAATGGATTATACCTACGGGTTGTGCATTGTCAGGCCGACTGGACAGCATCTCCCCTTTCCGACATCGAATTCCTTCAGGACTTCAACGATGTACCTGTTCGTGATTCACAAGCATCGATGGGTACCAAAGTCCCTTACCGACACTATCAAATTGCCCTACCGCGCGTCAAATTAGCCGGTAATTACTTAGTCATGGTGTATAATCGTGCGAAACGAGACACCTTGTTGACGCAACGCTTTTGCGTTTACAACAACGAACTCACGGTGGCATCTCAGGTACGATTTGGCAGAAATAATTCATTGCGAAATACACATCATAACCTGGATATCAAGTTGAAATATCCGGGCAATTACATGATTAATTCGGCCGAGGATTTCAAGGTATATGTCAAGCAAAACGAAATACTCGAAAATCAACTCCCGAAGCTTCCCTTGGGAATGATAGAACCGATGTCCCAGAGTATCAGCTTTCCAAGTTATGAGAACGAACAAGCCATCGCAGCGGGAAATGAATACCGTGTCATCGACTTACGAAGTACCCAGCAAAAATTAAACTTTGTAGACCATTGGGATGTAAGAGAACAAGAAACGCTCGTGTATACCATGCTAGAAAGCCCACAGGGAAATTACGCATACGTCCAACGAAATGATTTTAATGGTGCTTACGTTATTGAGAACTATGAAAACAACTACAATTCTTTGTATGCCGACTACGTGAATTGCGTGTTTAGTTTAAAGGCACCTAAGCAGAATGATCCCATCTATGTTACAGGGGCATTTAATAATTACCAACAAGCTTCTCAGAATCAAATGCAATACAATGAAGCATTGGGCTTGTACCAGGCCAGCATTCTGATGAAACAAGGCATTTATAACTATCGATTTGAAACAAAATTCCCCTCCAGTTTTCTGGAAGGGAATTATGCACAAGCTGAAAACAACTATGAAATCTTCGTTTACCTCCGTAAACCCGGCAAACGATATGATGAATTAGTGGGCTTTCAAAAAATCAATACGGCTCCTTAAACGTTGAAACGGAAATGCATGATATCGCCATCTTGAACGACATAATCTTTTCCCTCAACTCCTAATTTACCTGCTTCCTTACAAGCTGACTCACTTTTGTAGGTTTGATAATCAGCATACTTAATTACTTCTGCACGAATGAAACCACGCTCAAAGTCGGTATGGATCACTCCAGCAGCTTGTGGAGCCTTCCAGCCTTTCTGAATCGTCCAAGCTCGAACTTCTTGAACTCCGGCCGTGAAATAAGTTATTAGATTTAACAAAGCATATGAACTTCGGATTAATTTACTCAATCCGGATTCCGTTAAACCATATTCTTCTAGGAACATTTGACGCTCATCTAAATCCTCAATCTCTGAAATTTGAGCTTCTAATGCGGCACAAACAACGATTACCTCCGCATTTTCCGCCGCTACATTGGCACGTAAAGTATCTACAAATGGATTACCTCCGGCTGTCAATGAGGCTTCGTCGACATTGGCCACATAGATAACCGGTTTATCGGTTAATAAACACAAATCCCCAATAGCTGCTTCCCGTAAATCAGGATCCATTACCACAGTACGAGCTGATTTACCTTCCTCTAACGTTGCTTTAAATTGCTGTAATGCCGCAAATTCCTGTTTTGCTTTAGCATCCCCTGCTTTAGCCGCACGTTCTAATTTTTGTATTTTCTTATCGATCGATTCAAGGTCTTTCAATTGCAATTCCATGTCGATGATTTCCTTATCACTAACAGGATTGACACGACCTTCTACGTGAATGATATTTTCATCATCAAAACAACGTACCACGTGGATAATGGCATCCACTTCACGAATATTGGCAAGAAACTTATTTCCCAAACCCGCACCTTGCGATGCCCCTTTCACCAATCCAGCAATGTCTGTAAATTCAATGACAGTAGGCAAAATACGATTCGGCTTAACGAACTCTGCCAAAACATTTAAACGCTCATCAGGTACCGTTACAATCCCAACATTGGGTTCAATGGTACAGAACGGATAATTAGCCGCTTCGGCTTTGTTTGATGATATCGCACTAAATAAAGTTGACTTTCCTACGTTGGGCAAACCAACAATTCCACAAGTTAATCCCATATATTCATTTAAATAAGTCACAAAAATACGTCTAAAAATGAAAAAAGCCTCCGATTTCTCAGAGGCTTTTTCAAAATAGATCAATTTATCTTATTCCCATTTTAAATCAGAACCACCAAACTCATCCTCATCCCGATTAAACTGTGTAAAATCAACATCTGGCATTAATTCCGTCTTCACATGATTCACGGCTTCATTTAATCCCTCAACAAACTTGTCGAAGTCTTCCTTGTACAGGAACATTTTATGCTTTTCATAGACAAACCCATCTTCTTTTTGGTGACGACGACTTTCCGTAATCGTGATGTAATAATCTTGAGAACGTGTCGATTTAACATCAAAAAAATAAGTTC
>JACCDV010737082.1_pt1 | contig 16723 bp, 14 predicted proteins | sample 7446131 | NCBI WGS metagenome assembly JACCDV01 (sample SAMN15323448, study PRJNA562643) | freshwater metagenome | isolation source: river surface water | place: USA:Blue River Watershed | collected 2017-08-17 | reverse complement strand
GCATGAACCTTGCCTTCGTATTTAACAGCTAGGAAACATTCTTTACCAGGCATCCCAAAATTACACGTCCCGCAAGAAGCATCTAGCACTAATATGGGTTTTGCAGGGTCTAACTTCCCAGCTGGTTTCGTTTGGGCTGAGGCTATAAATGAGGCCAAAATAAAGAAGAAAGCTAATTTTTTCATATTCATTATTCGTTTAAACTATTTTTTTCTACCCCACCAATTCGCTAAAATCGAAGCGGTAATATTTTGCATTGATCCAAAAATACCAGGCACTAAGCCCATGGTGGCTATATAACCCATTTTCGCGGCTATTCCAGACGCCAACCCGGCATTTTGCAAACCTACCTCAAAGGCTATTGTCCGGGAATCTTGTTCATTAATCCCCATCCATTTACTAATCTTATAGCCAAAAAAGTAGCCTAATAAATTATGTACTAACACAATTAAAATCAGCAACCAGCCAATCGTCAACAAGGTATTGTGCCCAGCCGATACAGTCAAGGCGACAATAAATATGATAGATGCCATCGATAAAATTGGCAATAATTCATCTAACCATTTCTGTTTCCCATAAGCATATTGATTGTACACTAATCCAGCAATAACAGGGAAAATCACGATTTCCATAATGTGCCAAAACATATCCCAAAAGTCTATAGGCACTAATTGATTCGCTAGTAGTTTCATCAATAAGGGAGTGACTAATGGCGCAAGTAGCGTCGATATAGCCGTTACCGTCACTGATAGGGCTAAATTTCCTCCAGAAATATAGGCCATCACATTAGAAGCCACTCCACTAGGAGAACAACCCACAAGAATAATTCCAGCCGCAATTTCAGGCGGAAGATCCGTCGAAAGGGCGAGTACCATACCAATACCGGGCATGATTAAGTAGTGGCAAAAAATTCCGGCTAAAATAGGTTTAGGCGATTTAACGATCTCCACAAAGCGCCCCAAATTCATGTGAATTCCCATTCCAAACATGGTAATTATTAACAAGGGAGTAACCAATTTCTTCAAAGGAAATCCTTGATAAGTCACTAAATATTCTGGATAATTCAGGGCAAAAGTGGAGGCGGCAAAAATGAACAGGGTATATGAAAACCCTTTCAAAATAGGATGGCCTTGAAAGCCCAAGGCAAGTAATACAAAACAAGCCATCAAGCAAATGGACGCTCCAGAAATTCCGGAAACTGTGCAAATTATAGCGGCTAGTCCAGCTAAAATTCCGGCCCCTAATAACACTTGAAAAACACGTGAATTGCCTCTGTTCATAACTAGTTAAATTGGAATATAAGAGGAAACAAAAAGCTGACAATGGCAGCCCAAATAGCATAAATAGGCAAATAGGAAGTGATTCCTTTTTCCACTTCTTCGATGGTAGTTTGGCCCTTTAAAAAACCCCATAAATTTTTCGTAGCCAGCATCAAATGCACCATTATTAACGCATTACTGCCTAGAACGACTAATCGGTTAGGCGTAATTCCGAATTCCACAAGACGGTATCCAATCGCCGATAGCGCAATGCCATTATCGATGATCGCAACCAGCGCTAAAGCAAACAAAAAATATTGATGCACGCGCGAAGCATGTACTTTCGTCGCCTCCCCTAAAGAGAATAAAATCAAAGCCATCACACCTATCAAAATTCCATTAAACACTAACAAGAATTCCCGGTCATTGTATGGGTCCTTTCCGGTAAATATAACCGCCCCTAAAAACAAGACTAGAGTGATCGTAACGATGGGCGTAAAAATGCGCGCGATGACAGGAGATATTTTGCTGACTAAGCTAACGTTCTGGCGGACTAAAAAGGTGGCCAAAAGCGGCACAGATGGTAAAATAGAGAGCACCAAGTAGCGGAAATAATAATCCTCGATATCGAGCTCAATCAACTTAAATAGATTAAGCGTTAATGCCGTAAACAATCCCCCTGCTAATCCAATCACTTCGGTCATCAAAACTAAATCCCCATGGTAGCGCAAAAATTCCATCCGTTTCGCTGAATCATTTCCAGCAAAAATATACCCAACCACTAACCATAGTAGAATAGGAATGTGCAAACATGTCAATAGAAGCGTCGTACTCCCCTCTGGTAATAGATTGATATAGACAATGGATGCGACTAAAATTGACAAAGGCCAGGCTAAATCGCGAATGTGTAACCCCTGCTTATAAGCGAAATAAGCCCCAATCCCTGGTATTACGATGAATGACATATTTCGGGGGAAGTACAGATCATGAGATATCGAAAATAGATCCGGCAATTGCATTAAAAAGGCGACAAAAATAGCGACGACTCCAAGCAAAGTCCAATCCCCTTTCGAACCCCACGAGGTAGAGGAAACGGCTAGCCTTTGCTGCCAAATTTGGGCTGTTACTTCAGATGAAATCTGCGGATAGATCGCTTGAAAAGCACGTGTAAATGCGCTTGGATTAGAACGGTACAATTGCTCCAATACCGCTGGATCTGAGATGTGTTGAACGATTTGATTTTCCATGAATGGAAATTTACGACAAAACTTCTAAATTTAATCGTTCATTCACTTTAGCGGATATTTCCACTTTTAAACGGTTCAAAATATTCCATTTTGCATAGGGACGGTAATAAGCTAAACTCACTTCGCGCGTTAAAGCACCATCCGTCAAATCAATCAGATGCGATTTTCTGGCTTCACTCATTTGGCCTACGTACAATGCTGGCAATACGGTAAGTCCTTTAAACTCATCTACTAAGTTCAGCAAGGTATCAAACGTGTTAGACTCTACCGATAAATTAGATGGAAGTGATTTTTGCTTTTTCAAGTCACAAAGCTGTATGATTTGATCCCGAAGACAGTGACCTTCTTGCAATAAAAACATCCGTTGTTGACTTAAAGAAGATTTTTGAAGCTTTTTTTCACCCTTCGGCAAATGGCCATACAGATATAAATCTTCTACATATAAGAGCTCTGTCTCCACCTCGGTAGAGGCGATGGGTGTGCTCAATATGCCCACATCTAACTTCCCACTGCGTAAATCTTTGATCAATTGATTCGTGGTCACCTCATAAATTTCAAGGTGTAACAAAGGATACTTTTCCACTAAATATTTCATGATCAACGGCAGCATGGAACTGGCAATCGTAGGGATTACTCCCATTTTTACGCGTCCCTCTACTTTTTGATTAATCGCCTTGGAGGAAGATAATAACGCATTCGCATGCGCCACCACTTGCTGGGCTTGCAATAGAATCTCTCGCCCATTTTCTGTCGTCGCGATGGGATTTGCCTTTCGGTCAAAAATCACGATATCCAGCTGTTCCTCCAGCTTTTTGACCATTGCGCTCAATGTGGCTTGTGTAACATGACAATAATCAGCTGCTTTGGAGAAGCTTTTAAATTGATCAACGGCCAGTATGTATTCTAATTGCTGTATATTCACGATTATAGATTTTATCTATGCCAAATATAGAAAATTTCAGTTTTCTCTATAAATTATTTACACCTAATTTCACTCCACTAAAAATCAAGAATCATGAAAAAACTACTATTAATCAGCGCAATTGCGGCAACATTTGCTGCACAAGCACAGGATTATTCAGCTAAACCTGCAGCGTCAGCGAATCCACACGCAGCAGCAGGAGCTAATCCGCATGGTGCTAACCCACATGCAGCAGCAGGAACAAACCCGCACGCGGGCATCAATCCTCACACAGGAATGCGTTCAGCAACCACAAATAAAGATTGGTGGCCTAGCCAATTGAACGTGGGCATGCTACGTCAAAATTCAGAAAAGTCAAACCCGATGGGACCTGACTTCAACTACATCAAAGCATTTAAGAGCCTTGATTATTTCGCGTTGAAAAAAGACATCGCGGCCGTATTAACGAAATCACAAGATTGGTGGCCGGCCGACTTTGGCAATTATGGTCCACTTTTCATTCGTATGGCTTGGCACAGCGCAGGTACGTACCGTTCAGGTGATGGACGAGGCGGTGCAAGAGCAGGCCAACAGCGTTTCTCTCCCTTGAACTCGTGGCCAGATAACACGAACCTAGATAAGGCGCGTCGTTTGTTATGGCCGATCAAGCAAAAGTATGGCGATAAAATCTCTTGGGCTGACTTAATGGTCCTTACAGGAAACGTATCACTTGAGCAAATGGGCTTTAAGACCTTTGGTTTTGCGGGTGGACGTACAGACGTTTGGGAACCAGAAGATAATGTGTATTGGGGATCAGAGAAGAAATGGTTAGACGATAAAAATCGCTATTCAGGAGATCGCAAATTAGAGTCTCCATTAGCTGCAGTTCAAATGGGCTTAATCTATGTGAATCCAGAAGGACCTAATGGCGTACCAGATCCAATTGCTTCGGCAAAAGATATCCGTGAAACGTTTGGTCGCATGGCGATGAATGATGAAGAAACAGTAGCGTTGATCGCGGGTGGACACACTTTTGGTAAAACACACGGTGCAGGACCTGCAACAAACGTAGGTGCAGACCCAGAAGCAGCAGGTATCGAGAAGCAAGGAATGGGCTGGGAAAGCACGTACAAATCAGGTAAAGGAAAAGATGCAATCACGTCTGGTTTAGAAGTAACTTGGACATCGACACCTACGCAATGGGGTATCGGTTACCTACACTTATTATTCAATAATGAGTGGACACTAGAGAAAAGCCCAGCGGGTGCTAACCAGTGGATTGCGAAGAATAGCGCGAACATTATCCCGGATGCGTTTGACAAAAACGTTTTCCATAAGCCAACGATGTTGACAACGGATATCGCTTTACGCGCTGATCCGATTTACGAGAAAATCTCACGTAGTTTCTTAGACAATCCGGAATTATATGCGAAGACTTTTGCGAAAGCTTGGTTCAAATTAACGCACCGTGACATGGGTCCTAGCTCGACTTATTTAGGACCAGAGGTTCCGAAGGAGCAATTGCTTTGGCAAGATCCAATTCCTGCGTTGAATCACGAAGTAGTGAACGCGCAAGACGTAGCGGCTTTGAAAACGACCATTTTAAACTCTGGTTTATCGATCAGCGAATTAGTTTCGACAGCTTGGGCTTCGGCTTCTACTTACCGTCATTCCGATCGCCGCGGTGGTGCAAACGGAGCGCGTATCCGCTTATTGCCACAACGTAATTGGGAGGTAAACAATCCAAAGCAATTAGAGAAAGTGTTAGCTGTTTATGAAAAAATTCAGAAAGATTTTAATGCCAAATCTGGTAAGAAAAAGATCTCTATCGCAGACTTAATCGTGTTAGGTGGTTCAGCTGCCGTTGAAAAAGCAGCGGCGAACGCGGGTGTGAAAACAACCGTTCCATTTACACCAGGTCGTATGGATGCTTCCCAAGAGCAAACTGATATCGCTTCGGTGAACTTGTTAGAGCCGATGGGAGATGGTTTCCGTAACTACATGAAGACGCGTTACACACTTTCGACAGAAGAAATCTTCGTAGACAAAGCGCAATTATTAACCTTGACTGCGCCAGAAATGACGGTATTGACAGGTGGTATGCGTGTGTTGAACACAAATTACAACGGTTCGAAACACGGCGTATTTACAACGAAGAAAGACGCATTATCTAACGACTTTTTTGTGAACTTGTTAGAAATGGGAACTACTTGGAAGCCAGTAGACGAAGCAAAAGAAGAGTACGTAGGTAAAAATGAAAAGGGAGCTGTGGTTGCGACTGCAACGCGTGCTGACTTGATTTTTGGATCGAACTCAGAGCTACGTGCTTTGGCTGAAGTCTACGCAACGAAGGATTCACAAACTAAATTTGTGAAGGATTTCGTAGCGGCTTGGACGAAGGTGATGAACTTAGATCGTTTCGATGTGACTTTTAAATAGTCAGATTTTTATACAAGAAAAAAGCCGGTCTTAAATAGACCGGCTTTTTTTATTACTTCAATTTCATATTCACTGGATCCCACTGAATAATTTTCTTTTGGAAATAACTTTCATTACAAGCTAAGGCTGGTGCCGCGGCTCTAAAGCCAAATGTGGCATCTTCTACAACCGAAGTACCGTTGCGAATCGCATCGAAAAAGTTCGTAAAGTGATCTACGTGCTCACTATATCCCGCAGGTGCTTTAAATACAACGTCTTCCTTGATTGGGCGTGCGCGTTGAGCTTCTGTCCACTTCGCATTGTATTCGCGGGTCATTTCATCTTGCATGCTTTTAGGAAGCGTAAATACCGAATCATACCCTCCAAAGCCTGGTGCTTCTGGCATGATGCTGTGCTTTACAGAGATGGTATTTCCTTTCACATCCATCACCCCTTCTGAACCTATTAAACGAATCACTTCTTGTCCACCCGTTCCGCTGACAAAGTTTACTTGGAGTGTTAATTGGAAAGCTGGATGCTCTGCCGTGTTACCATATTGCATCACGCCTGACATCACATCTGGCAAGTTACGGCCATCGTTCCAATGACTAAATTGACCTGTCGAAAAGATCGTTTCAGGTCCTTTAGAGTTTGTCATAAAGTGAGTCCCAGATAGCAAGTGGATGAATAAGTCACCCGCTACACCCGTTCCTACTTCTTTAAAGGCACGCCACCAGAAGAATTTCTTTGCATCAAATTCCATTTTCGCGGTAGCTTCGATGAAGCGATTCCAATCGCAAGTGGAGGCATCTGCGTCTTTCGGAATGGTATACTGCCAAGCGCCGATGGAGCTTTGGCGATCGTAGACCGCGTTCACCATATTTAATTTTCCAATCTCGCCTGCCGCTAACATTTCTTTCGCTTTCGCTAAGCCGATGCTACTCACACGCTGAGATCCTACTTGCAAGACTTTGCTGTATTTCTTTTGGGCTGCGATTACCTTAGGGCCCTCATCGATTTTGTAAACCATTGGTTTTTCGATGTAGACGTGTTTGCCTTTTGCCAAAGCATCGATGGTAATACGCGAGTGCCACACATCATGTGTCGCGATGATCACCGCGTCAATATCAGAACGGTCTAATAATTCTTTGTAATTACGGGTCGTATACAAATCCTTGCCGTATAATTCCTTCGCGTTTTCGATACGGCCTGTATATAAATCACAGATCCCAGCTAATTCTACACCTGGCACTTTCAGCGCTGAGGCTAAATCGAAGTGGCCTTGTACCCCAAAACCAATCACGCCAAGGCGAATTTTTTCGCCTACCGAGATACGTTTTTCATAGGTTAAGATGCGTTCCTCTGCTTTTTGTTGCGCGGCTAAAGAGGCGAATGGCGAGGAGGCTGCCACGAGGCTAGTCGCCCCAATTTGTTGTAAGAACTTCCGTCTGGAAGCTTGACTATCTTTGTTCATATCAATAGGTTTTTTGTGAATTTACTTCCTTTTTACAAATCTTCCAAAGCATACCGCACATAGGCGAATTTCTTGCCATCCGGACTCCAAGAGGGTACATTAATGGTTCCTTGGCCCCCATAAAAGGCTTCTGTTAAGTCCTTAACAACTTTCGTTTTTAAATTGAGTAGGCGCAATTTTACTTGATGGCCAAATGGATGGGACTGCTTTTGGTCCTCTATATAAGAAATAATGGTTGCCACTTTATTGTTAGGTGCAATGTGTGCAAACCAATTCGAATGCGTGTCGAAAGTCATCTGCTCAGGATCAGATCCATCAGCCTTCATCCGCCAAATCTGCATCATACCAGTGCGGTATGAATTAAAATAAATGTATTGACCATCCATCGAAAATTCTGGCCCATCGTCTAATCCTTCTGTAGAGGTTAGCCGCCACTCTTCACCCCCATTCGATGACATCCCATAAACATCATAATTACCATTTCTCACCCCACAATAGACCATTGTTTTGCCATCCGGAGAAACTCCATGCCAATAAGAAGGGCCCAAATTAGTGAGTAAAATAGGCTCTCCGCCCTCTGAACCAACCTTATAAATAAAGGAGGGTCCTCCTTTTATTTCCGGCTTTCCACTGGAAATAAATAAGGTTTTCCCGTCAAAAGTATAGCCATGATCGTTGTTTGCCTTGGCAACCGAACCCGTGTTTAACTCCCCTAATTTCTCGCCTTTCGGGCTAATTTTTTCGAGTTTCCCATAGGCATTGATGAGTAAAAACTTCCCGTCTCGAGACCAGTTAGGCGCTTCGAAATGTCGCTTCTCGGTGAGAATTAATTCCGATTTACCTTTGGCTATATCATACACATACAAAGAGGAAATCACTTTCTTTCCAGCAGGTATCTGAGCAGAAAGTGATAGGCTGAAACCCAGCAATAAGATCGCTATATTTCTCATGTTTCATCGGTTTAGAAACATAAGTTAAATAAATAGTTAGCTTTTCATATCCTGACCTAAATGAATGATGTTTCCGCTATTATTGCTTAGCCTTCAACTTATCATATTCGCTTTGCTCTAATGACCCTACTTCGATCACATAGGCATTCACATATTGAATTCCTAAGCCTAATCCCCAGCCTAACATGGGCCAAATAGGCCACGGAATGCGATTAATATCTTTATCCTGTGAGGTTAAATACCAGATGACCCACAAAAAGGGGATAACTACAGAATAGGCCCCTAGGCCTCTTTTAAACTTAGCGCGTTTCTTCGCGATTGCCCACAATTGTACGTCGGTGCTTTCCATGATATTTCGTTTTTCGGTTTCATCATCCGGAGCATACAATAAAGTCAAATTAACCCCCAAAGCTTCCCCAATCGCATTCATCGAATACAAACTTGGTTTCCCTTCGTTGCGTTCCATGCGTTGAACGGTCCGCAAAGCGATGCCGCTCTTTTCTGAAAGCTCGTTTTGGGTTAATCCTTTCGAGGTGCGGATTTCCTTTAGTTGTTCTCCAAAATTCATGGGACAAAATTGGGGTTAAAATGCTGGTCAACAAACGCCTTTCTTATGACTTCTTTGCGTCATCTTTTAAAATTCTCGATAGCTTTATGCGAACCATCGCAACTCGGCTTTCGTTTTGTTAAACCACAAATGCAATCGGTAATACCGATGCCTTTTAGAATGTATTTTTCGTTTTTCTCAATGCGCGAAATGCGTGTTTCTGACTGTTTCCCCTCCGTGAAAAATCGGAGATAGGCGCGCTGACGACCCGGAGTGAGTTTTAAGAAGGCTGCCTTCAGTGCAGGTTTCGCTGCGAAAATAGCTGTTAATTCCTCTGGATGAGGGATTTCTATAGGCTTGTCTAATTTTAAACCCAGTTTCTCTACCTCGATGGCTTCTAGGACATAGGCTTTGATGGTATCTTCTTTGGCCAAAATCTCCTCCACCGAACTGAACTTCATCCAGCGACCTAATTGGGTGTGCTCGCCAGGCTTAATTAACAGATTGTCCTCGTCTTCAAGTAGCGCTCCATTGAAAAAGCTCAAGGCACAATGGCCCTTTAAGCTTCCGATGGCAATGATATTTTTCTTGCCCACCATATAGACCGGTGTCCTCCACTTATAGGTTTCAATCAACAAACAGTCGAGCAAAATACGGCGCAAAAAGGCCATTTCTGCAGCCCACTTGTCGGCACTTTGTATGAATTCGTCTACATTAGGGTCTTTCATATGATTAGAAATCGGTTAATATATGCTTTCGTATACAAAGAAAGAAAAATCCTATGAAATCACGTCTGCTTATTGCCTTGCTTTTTGCGTCTAGTTCTATACTAGCCCAAACGCAACCCGTTATTGTCGCTATGAAAACGCCTACTTTACGGGTAGGAAAATTGTCATTTAAAGACCTAAATAAAAATAATAAACTCGATAAATACGAGGACTGGCGCTTGCCTGTGGACGTGCGCATCAAAGATCTAGTTTCTCAAATGACCATCGAAGAAAAACTCGGTTTCATGCTCATTAGCACAACGCGCATGGGTGGAGATCAAGTTTTCGCGAATGGCGTTCAGGGTGGTGGCCCAAGACCGACCATTACGGAAGGATTTAATGAAGAGGATCTCGTTCAAACGACGAATATGTTTACCCGCAAGCCTTTGGGCGCACCTAACATGTCCGCAGCAGGTACCACAAAAGGGGTGAAGCAGTATCACTTGCGCCATTTCATTTTGCGCGCGAATGCGTCGCCTGAAATCATGGCCAAATGGTCGAATAACTTACAAGAACTTTGCGAGTCAACACGTCTGGGTATCCCTGCAATCGTTGCTTCTAATCCGCGTAACCACGTAACTACGGACGCTTCCGTGGGACTTAGTGTGGGCGTTACCGCATTTTCAAAATGGCCTGGCGAGTTAGGATTAGCAGCGATGCGCGACTTTGAATTAACACGTAAGTTTGCTGAAACAGCTTCAGCCGAATGGCGTGCGGTAGGTCTTCGCAAAGGCTACATGTATATGGCCGATTTAGCGACAGAACCGCGCTGGGGTCGGGTGGAAGGAACATTTGGGGAAGATGCGGATTTAGCTTCGAATATGATCACGCAAATCGTGTTAGGCTTCCAAGGAAATAAACTTTCTCCAACGTCTGTCGCGATGACTACAAAACACTTCCCAGGAGGTGGCCCACAAGTGGACGGGCAAGATTCTCACTTCGATTGGGGTAAGTTTGCCCATTATCCAGGCGGTATGTTTGACTTCCATGTGAAGCCATTTAAGGCAGCCATCGCAGCAGGGACTTCCGCTATTATGCCTTATTATTCAGCTCCTAAAGGGAAAGAATTCGAAGAGGTGGGATTCTCTTATAACAAAGCAATGATCGGCGATTTATTACAAGGCAAGTTAGGCTTCCGAGGTATCATCAATTCAGATACGGGTCCTATCGAAATGATGCCTTGGGGTGTGGAAAATATCAGCATTCCAGAGCGTTATAAAAAAGCCTTGAATGCCGGAGTGGACATCTTCTCAGGTGCGGCAGATCCTACCACCTTAATTGAAGTGGTCAAGACTGGATTAGTTTCTGAAGAACGCATTAACCAGTCAGTGTCGAAATTATTAAAAGAGAAATTCGAGTTAGGCCTGTTCGAGAATCCATATGTAAATGTGGAGGAAGCAGTAAAAACTGTAGGAAACAAGGAAGCTGTAGCAGCGGCTGATTTAGCACTTCGCAAATCAATCGTTTTATTACGTAACGACGATAAGCGTTTACCTCTGGCTAAGAAAACGAAAGTATACTTCGAGACCTATTTCCAATCAGGTCGCACACCTGGTGAAGCGATTAAGGTATCGAAACCAAACTACCCAGGATTAGAATTCGTATCCACGAAAGAAGAGGCAGATGTCGTTTTATTGTGGTTGGTTCCTACATCAGGCGGTTTATTCAGCTCACAGGGTTCGAAAATCGACTTGAATCTTTCGAAGAATCGCATCGATGTAAATCATGTTAATGAAGTATTAAATGCAAAACCTACGATCGTTGCGATCAATTATACGAACCCTTGGGTGATTGAGGAAATCGATAAAGGAAAGGCTTCTACTATCATCGCGACTTTCGGGACAACGCAAGAAGCGCTGTTAGATATCGTGACAGGGGCATTCAAACCAACAGGAAAAATGCCATTTACGACTCCGGTGAACCAGGCGGCTGTGGAAGCAAATAAATCAGATGTTCCGGGGTATATGGAAGGTCCGGGCTATGGCTTGTTCGCGTTTGGACATGGTTTGAGTTATTAATAATTATCAATAAGCTGTTTTGTTTGTTTTGGTTAACTAGGTAATTTAGAGAGCATTAAGCATCCCCTCAAAATGGATGCTTAATTTTCTTACCTTTGTGCAACCAAAAAAAGATGAAAGATGAAATACAACATATCCTTTCAGGAAAGAGCCAAGTTAAGCATTGCCATCTTATCCAAACAACCTGCAGTTTCCTTAAAAGAAGCAAAGGAACAGGCTCAATGGCTCAAGAGTACAAGCAAAACAAACAACAAGAAAGAGAGAGTTTAATTCACTTTGCTAACCAAGAGAATTTGTGGCTAGCTAATATCAATGTTGAAAACTATGTTTCACAGGGTGCTGAACAAAAAGTCTATTTAAAAGATGGCACCTCAGTTTTAAAATTGAATGATGCTATCTATTATGCATCTTGGGTTGACTATTTGCACAATCTTTTACTTAATAATTTATTCTTCCCAGATACAGCTTATCAATTATTAGGTTTCTTCAAAGAACTAGATGTAATTTATGCAGTCGTAGAGCAACCGTTTATTAAAGCAAACCAAAAAACGGATTTAAGTCTTGTTAAATTATTTTTGGAAAATAATGGTTTCTTAAATACAAAAAACCACGATTACTATAATGCAGATCTTGGTTTAATTCTAGAAGACCTTCATGACGAAAATGTCCTTACACAAAACGGAATGCTGTATTTTATAGATACTGTTTTTTATATTGCACTAGAGAAAAAATAATTTGCCCCTAAATGAACCCTCACTTCCCCGCCTTTAAGCGCATCATCACAAACCCGGTTTTATTTAAGTTTTTTGTATTCCAAAAACTGTCGTCCGCCTTTTGGGCAGGATTATCCATCAAGCATTTTGATGAAAAATCATGTGGCGTTCGTGTGAAACTTTCCTGGTTTAATCAGAATCCATTTCGTTCCATGTATTTCGCCGTAGAGGCAATGGCCGCAGAAATGAGTTGTGGGATGTTGGCTTTTGGGCAGGTATATAAGCGCCAGCCGGCAGTGAGTATGCTTGTAGAAAAGCTAGAGGCAAAGTTCGTCAAGAAAGCGACTGGGGTGATTATTTTTACCTGCGAAGATGGCGAGGCGTTGCGCGATACAGTGAATGAAGCTTTAGCTAATCCAGCTGGTTCAAAATTGCACGTCACTTCGATAGGCCGAAATCAGGCAGGCGAAATCGTGGCTGAATTTTACTTCACTTGGACATTCAAAGCAAAAAATTTATAAGGTATATTTCACGCCAACTGTGCCGATAAAATTACCGTCAGTTAAGGTATAATTGCCAAAGGCTTTGGCCTGAAAATGTTTATCAATGTCATAGGAAACCGTCTCCGCAACGCCGGTTAAATCCCCCACGGTAAGAAAATACCCCTGAGAAAAGAAATTCCATTTTTTATGGTGGTAATTCGTGTTTCCTGACACAAGAGTCACTTTAAAATCTGTATTACGCGCCTGGCCATTTAAAATAAATGAACCCAGATTCCATTTTTCATTCACAGGATAAGACATCGTCAAATCACGACCAAAGAAGCTTGTCACCTTGTACTCCTCCGTCATTTGAAATGCCGGCATATGAATACCAATTATGGCCTTAAATTTTTTATCAATAAATCGGTAGCGCGTAAATAAAACGACCGTTGTAGGCGTCATACTTTGAATGCGCATCATGTACATCATAGAGCCCACTAATCTCCGTTTCGGATTTGTGCTGGCGTTAATGATTAAATTAGGTTCTTTCGAGGTGAATGCAGGAATGAAAGAGAAGCCTCCGGTACTCATTTCAATACTTCCAGTTTGAGCATTGATTGTGAACGCGGCTAAAAAAAAGCATAAGGCCAACAATTGTTTCATTCTGATACATTAAGTTTTAAAACGGTGCAAAGGTACGCTTTTTCTTTCTGAAAACATCCTATGGGTTTTATCGGTTTGTATTCTATGGCCAAAAACCCTATCAACATCGTCTGGTTCAAACGTGATCTTCGTTTCACGGATCACGAGCCCTTGTACAGGGCTTTGGATTCTGATATACCCGTGTTATTGGTTTACTTCTTTGAGCCGTCCCTAATTGCATTCCCAGACAGCGATGTACGGCACTGGCGGTTTGTACACGAGTCTTTAATAGAAATGCAAGGTAGACTAGAGGACCGAAATGGTCAGTTGTATTTATTTCATTCCGAGGTGCTTCCCGTGTTTCAGGCACTCGCTTCTTCCTACGATATACAGACCCTTTATTCCCACGAAGAGATCGGCAATGGGCTGAGTTTTCAGCGGGATAAGGATGTGTCGGCGTTCTGCTTGAGTGCCGGAATCGCCTGGAAAGAGACCCCGACGAATGGCGTTATCCGCCGCTTGAAATCCCGAAAAAACTGGCAGCAGCGTTGGGAGGCGACGATGCGGAGTGACCCCTTTTTTCAACGAGAAGATGATTGGAATTTGCTGACTTTGCCTGCTGATTTTTATGCCGCTCACAAGGGTCCTGAATTGCCATCCTCTTTTCAGACACGCAATCCCATTTTCCAAGAAGGGGGCGAATATTGGGGCTGGAAATACTTGAAAAGTTTCATCGAGACACGACATGTGGGGTATAGTTCATTAATCAGTAAACCAGAGGCGAGTCGAAAAGCCTGCAGTCGGATTTCTCCCTATTTGGCCTACGGAAATATCAGCATGCGGATGGCGCACACCTTTACGATGCAGCATTATAAATCGGCTAGAAACAAGCGTTCCCTTCAAAATTTCGTGTCGAGACTGCACTGGCAAAGTCATTTTATCCAAAAGTTCGAAGATGAATCTCGCATGGAGTTTGAGCCGGTAAATAAGGCTTACCAAGCGCTAGAGAAAGACCGCGATGAACGATTAATTCAGGCTTGGGAAACCGGTCATACCGGAGTTCCACTCGTAGATGCTTGCATGCGCTGCGTGGTTGCGACAGGTTATTTAAACTTCCGGATGCGCGCAATGGTGGTGTCGTTTTTTGTCTTTAATCTATGGCAAGATTGGCGAGATTTAGCCCACTTTTTAGCGCGTCAATTTCTCGACTATGAACCCGGCATTCACTATCCGCAAATTCAGATGCAAGCTGGTGTGACCGGCATTAATACCATCCGTATTTACAACCCCGTGAAGAATTCCTTCGCGCATGACCCGGATGGTGTTTTCATCAAAAAATGGGTGCCTGAATTAGCCGCGGTTCCAGCCACATTGATCCATGAACCATGGAAACTGAGCGACATGGAGCAGACCTTGTATGGGGTCAAAATTGGGGTAGATTATCCCGCTCCGGTCGTGGATTTGAGTGCGACAAGAAAGACGGCGTCGGATCAAGTTTGGGCGATGCGGAAGACGAAAAAGGCCCGACAAGAAGGCACGCGAATCTTAGCTAAACACGTGAACAAATGAGCGCATTTTTGATTTTCCCGCACCAATTATTTGAGGAGACTTTGGCTCAGGAGGCAGACGTTTTTTACCTCGTCGAGTCCCATTTGTTCTTTAAGCAGTACGCCTTTCACAAGCAAAAACTGATATTCCATCGGGCAAGTATGCGCGCTTTTGCAGATCGATTACGCGCTACAGGAAAAGTCGTAGAGTATATAGATTCACAAGATTCCCGTTCTTCAGAAGTGTCTCTCGGCGAGTACATAAAAGGCGATATTACCTTGTTCGATCCGAATGATTATTTGCTAGAGAGACGCTTGCGTAGATCTAGCAATGTTCGTCTTTTACCTAGCCCTAATTTCCTAAATACAGACACTGGCTTGTTAGGAAATCGCAAGCCCTATTACCAAACTGCCTTCTATACACAGCAGCGCAAAGACCGTGGCATCTTGCTTGAAGAAGACGGCAAACCAGTGGGTGGCCAATGGACCTATGACTCTGAAAACAGGAAGAAAATTCCAAAGAACACGTTCATTCCGGCTCCTTTCCCAGAGGCCGTTCCGAACGCACACATTAACGAGGCCGTGAGCTATGTTTCACAGCATTTCCCAAATAACCCAGGGTCTAGTGACATGCCCTTTTCAGGAGCCTATTATCCCGTGACTCATGAAGAGGCGCAAGCAGCATTAGAGTTGTTTTTAAGGGAAAGAATGCATCTGTTCGGTGATTATGAAGACGCAATAAAGGCCCAAGAAAAGACTTTGTTTCATAGCATTTTAAGTCCGCTGATTAATGTGGGATTGCTTAATCCTTCTACCGTTGTGGCACGTGTGGCGGCAAACAATGGACCATTAAATAGCGTGGAGGGCTTTATTCGCCAAATCATCGGCTGGCGCGAGTTTGTCCAATTGCTCTATCGCAAAATAAGTGTCCAGCAACGAACCACCAATTACTGGGGCTTCACGAACGAAATGCCGGCTTCATTTTATGATGGAACGACAGGATTAGAGCCGATCGATCAGACGATTCGCAAGCTATTGAAAACGGGATATAATCACCACATTGAACGACTCATGGTGTTGGGGAATTTCATGCTATTGTGCGAGATAAAACCCGACGCGGTTTACCAATGGTTCATGGAAATGTACATTGACGCCTATGATTGGGTGATGGTTCCTAACGTCTATGGCATGTCGCAATTCAGCGATGGCGGATTGATGACCACGAAAACTTACATCTGCGGATCCAATTACATTCTGAAAATGAGTGACTATCCGAAGGGCGAATGGCAGGAGATTTGGGATGGTTTATTTTGGAGATTCTTAGATAAACAGCGGGAGACCTTCCGCAAAAATCCGCGTTGGGCGATGCTGATTAGTACCTGGGATAAGATGCCTTTGGAAAAAAAGGAAATACATCTAAACAACGCTCAAGCCTTTCTAACTCAGCTTTTTGCTTAATTTATTCCAATAAGAAAAGAAGCTATTGAACTCTCCTAAAAGTCCGGGCGCGAGCGTCGGATTTGCTTCGCGCACGCCTATAAAATGCGTATTTATAGGATGGTCACGGAAAATGGCCTTCAAATTAAGCGACGAATATTCCCCATAATAAATCTGAATTCCTGGTATGTTTTCAGCAAGGGAAAGGATAAACTCCATCGTACGGGGAGACATCGGATGTTTCGCAAAATGACTCGGTTCTAAGACCAAAATTCGGTTGCCTTCTTCCCCCTCATGGAAAGTAGGATCGAGGGTATAATG
>JACCDV010585400.1_pt1 | contig 16734 bp, 9 predicted proteins | sample 7446131 | NCBI WGS metagenome assembly JACCDV01 (sample SAMN15323448, study PRJNA562643) | freshwater metagenome | isolation source: river surface water | place: USA:Blue River Watershed | collected 2017-08-17 | reverse complement strand
GCAACAATCTAGTCTAATTGCTTGATTTGGTTTATTTCTTGGTTTCAGCTTGAAATTCGTCAGCTACCTTTGTTCTCCCTCATAACCTCTATTGTGTGATTCTTCTTTGGTGTATTTGCGAATCGCATTCCTATATTTAAGTGGCGTAACCTTTAGTTCAAAACCATTTAATTATAATTTGCCATTTGCAAATAAACAAAAGAAAACACCTTTTAATGGTCATTAATATAGAACCCTTAAAGGAGTTGAAGATTTAGATCCTTTTGACGAAGCCGAAATTGAGTATTTATTGTTCAGGTTAAAATGAATTTGAGTTTAAGTCAGTAATTTTTACTTACATTCTGAAATGGCCATTGCTATTCTTTCGACTAGTATCTCTCATCCTGTTATAAATTCTTTACAAAGGGTAACCTTCTTTTTTACTAACCTCGTTGATTACCTATGTCAATGTATAATAAATATATTAGTGAGGTAGATGAATATTAAATAAATGATACCTATGTATTCAATGAGGTTATATTTTATAGAAATCACTAAAGCAACTAAAAATGTGGGGATTTTTAGTTTTATTTCAACCAGTTAAAGTCTTGTATCTCCCTCCATAAATTAGGCTTATCGTTCTTCTATTACTATAGCTAATGCCTGCTTCTATCACTATAGTTGAATGTGTAGGGGCTAAAGATTACCTTGTTACAGTCTTATATTATCGCCTTGCTTGTCACGAATATGTTAAATCGACTGCTCACTGTGTTGTGGATTCGAAGCTGATGACAGTTTAATTCGAAGACGCAGTTAGTGCAATGATCCACAAATACTGTTGATTTAGTCACTGCGCATTTGATTACACAATCCTTCAAGTTTTTCAAAAAGAGGATTTATGTCTTTTCCAAGATCTCGACTTACAGCTTCTCACAGTTGACAACTTTATAAGATCCACCGCAGTCTTTCGTGACAACAATTTTTTAGCCACTTCGATTCTCGATGCCTGAAATCTGTATTCCTTTGTTTTATATATTTTTGAATTCCTGAGCTTTTTAGTTTTCCTTGACGCCAAAATCTTCATCCCTCCTCGAGAATTTAAATTTCTTCTTTGGCTCTAGCTTCTTCTTGAGCTCTAATAGATGTGAGTGCGTCTTTTCTAACAGTTATTTGTAGTACTGCCTATCGTATGTAGTTAGGACATAATTGATCTAAAGATAATAGTTCTTCATCTTGTTATAGTGGGTAAAGAGCTAAGCAAGAGTGGCTTATTTGTTCTTTAAAGCAGCGTTTAAGGCTTACATTTCTAAGTGTATTTTGAAGATATACCTTGGTTAAGGGTTCTAAACTCTTTTTGAATAAATAGCATATCTTCTTGACTGTTCTTCAACGACTCAGCCTGCTTCTTCTTTTCTTGCTGGAGCAGCTCTCTCTGGTGCTCTATATAATTGATATGTAACATTGCTCCTTGAGATGCTCTTCGAAAAGCTTCCTCTTTTCTTACTTATTCATCTATTCAAATTCAATATTACAAATCTCACATTTAAATCTTATAGTTCCCCTCAGAATTATTCTTTAATAAATTTGATTAGTATAATTAGATCATGATTTGATTGTTGATAATGGGAATGGGGAAATTTATTAGTGGTTATATTTTGATTTATGATGAATAAAGCATTCGGGAGATTCGTCCAGAAGAAAATAGGTAAAACCCTTGTCATGTCGGGAATGTAATCATCGCATAATGGCTTAGTGATCCAGATGCATCGACACAAGCAGTAGTGGACTTGTACTACGAGACGAGGAAGAGGGAAAATAGATGGTCGATGAGTGATGTCCCTCGTCTTATGCACTACATGCACCCTGGATAGGAAAATAAGCGCTATTGGGTTGACACCATTCGTCACCACGACCAAAAGAAGATTAGCTTTTTTGTTACCAGTGTACTTGCTGCTCGAAAAATCAGTGTCCCACTACGTTGATCCATTAAAAAATCACTAAATAACAAAAAGCATTTGAGCTGATTAGCATTTTATGAATTATAATTATGATAAGCAGATTTACCCCTATCTTCAGATTCTGTAACAAGATAATCCCTAACATTAAGAACTCGATTGACCAAACAGGATAATTCATTGCATATGGCTACTACTTCCCCAAAGAATGGGATTAATAATATATATACTCACAACTAGACGCATCAAGAAAGAATATTTCTCATTTGCAAGTCATGAGAAATAGAGTTGGTCAACCCACAGGAAAAGTTTTATTCAAATTCTATCGCCAAGAAGCCATGAAACACTATATTTAAAAGTACAATGAAGACTTCATTATGACTAAGGAATCAGCACATCGAATCATACTCAAACCATTCTAGCTCAAGACAGAGCTAAGCAAATAGAAGAATGGTGAAAGAAAAACTAATCATGCAGTTAGGATTAAGAATTTGGATTTTGATATAACGAAGGAGTAGCTTGAAAGGATAGGGAAGGATTATGGGAAAGTTGAATTAGTATAAATGCAAATAAGACCAAATGGCCTCAATAATGGCTTAGCAACTGTATACTTCAAAAGAGCTAAATAAGCATAGGATTTCAGCTATTTTTGCGATAGGTTAATCCTTAGATAAAGAAAGCTATCAGCCGAAGTAATCAATATGGCAAATAAAAATAAAGTATAGATTGAATACCTTGAAAAACCAAAGATAGTAATGTAGGCCAACTAACGATCGTACAAAAGAATGTTGAGTGAGTAGGGCAAAGACAAAGAGTAGAAGAAATGATTGTTCACATCTTATATTTATAAGCATACACATCTAATTTGAACTTATAATTGATAAATACACCATTATGATAGAAGAGCCTTAGTAATACCAAACTGACAAACTCATCAAATCATCCTATTCAGTCTAAGACCAATCATTAGACAGCGCAATCTACGCCAATCGATTCTATAACGATCGAATGCTTGGAGAAATTATTGCCATGTCCAAAGCCAATAACGAATTAACTAACAAGATAGAGGAATATAGAAGAAATTCGCCTAAGTTTTTAGGAAAGTGGTGGGATTCCGATATTGGTCCCGAAGGTATGACTGTTTTACTCAACAAAACCCAGAAAATACTTTCCGAATAAATAGCCTTCATGGCGGAAACCATGCGACAATTTTAACGATAAAGCGAGTCTTTAGCCTTGGAACGAGAATAATAGACTGAAAGAGAGAAAAGCCTCAACTAACAAATAATATCGCTCGAGCAATAGTACCATCAATTAAAGTAAAACAACAACCAATACTAACAATAACTGTAGTCAATAATACAATAAAGGGATAATTTTTATCAAACCTACAGTCAGCTACAATACAATAGGGGAATATTATAACTAGAGTATAACATTCATACAGATAAGGTACAAAGGGTTGGAGCAGTAACACAAAATAACAGTTTCCAATAAGCCCAAACTATTTACTATTAGCAACTTAAAAGCTTTTTGAAGCATGCACTGCAAAGAAAGCGTTAGGTGTAGCAATTAAACGAACAATCTAAACGATAGCTCAACAAAGTAAACCTCCTTTTGTAAAATTTAGAGGCATAGAGGAAAGGAAAGCAGCTTAGGAAAGAATCGATTGTGGCTAAGCACTTGTAGCTAAACCAATTGAGAGAAGAATTAACAGTAAGAGAGGAGAAAAGAAAGTAGGCTCAAAGAAGAAAAGACTAGCTTTAGAAGCTTTACTGCGAGTAGGAGATGTAAAATTTGGCATTGGATTATCAGCAACTCTAGGATAAATGCAATCATATCCTTGGAAAGGCACTCAATCTGGCCAAAAGGTCAATTTAAACCACCAAACTACACCCAGTCGCCAACATCATCAACAGGAATAGTTAATCATGATTCATATATCATATTGCTTTAAAAGCCTAACTTAAAATATATATCAAGCCTTCTTAGCAGAGCGAGCTTTGTGAATGGCAGATAAAGCCTTATGAATCTAATCTAAATTATTTCTTATTCTCGCTATGGCCTATGTGCCTTTCTTAAAGTTATGGATGGCCTCTCCAACAAATTTGTTAGAAAGCTAATTGGCATTATTTATGAGCGAGTTTGTTTTGTCAAGCTATTCAATCCTTCATAAAGAATGGAGGTACACTGAAATTTGGTTGTTAGAGATGGTAATGTAGTCTGATTACTCCAGGAGTTCTGTACTCATCTGATATTGAATTAACAAACTAATATAGATCTATATATCTATTAATTAGTACTCATCTATTTAATATTTAATGTTGGGAAGAGTAAAATAAGTATGATAAAGTAATTGATAAGAATTAGTTTAATTTTAGTTAATTCCTTCTTGCTAAGAGGGTTCTAGCTTTGCCAATCCATTATTGCTTTAATATTTAATTTCCTTATCAAATTAATATAATCTCATTTGATTTATTAAGACAAATGTTAGCTGAACTTTCACTGCAGCCCACACTTCAAGCTCGCAAGAGGATATGATCTAAGAATTACAGAGTAAAAGTATTTGTAAAGAGTTATCCCCTTGGTCTTAATTTGTTCAACTATTTACCTCAAACACTTAACTTCCTCTTAGCCACACAGTCTGCTTGCTTTTGTTAAAGTTTTGATTATGTCTTAGCCTTTTGATCAAGAAATAAGTGTTCTTGATCTCTCAAATCATTTTCTCTTAAACGAGATTATACCCATCATCAACTTTTCTTAGATGATGTAAAATTATATGGATTTCGTTGGCTCAAAAAAGCCAAGGACATAACCAAAAAATGAATTGGTAATATTCAGAGCGTATTTAAACAATGACCAATCATAAACCAACAGCATGATATATAAGAGACCTAAGGCCGCAAAGCAATTACTTGTAGGAGTTGGCTAGTTTGCGGCATCAATAGTCTAAGGTGGCAAATCGTGTCAGAGTTTGCTTATAGAAAATTGAAGGGGAGTAAAGAGATGTAAAAGATTAAAGGAAGAAAAATAAATTTAAAAGGGAGTTTTTTATGAGGTAACCTACAGGATAAACATGAATAAATCATCTAGATGAATTAAAGGCAAACATATGCTGGAAATATGATAAGTTCATAGTATAAATACTCATATGAAATAAAATAAAATCGCTGGATTCTATCACATTATTTGCAAAGTTGTTCCCACTCACCAGGAATGCCCTTTCTCTGAATAAATTCCACCCTACAATATGTTTTAATCAATTTATCTTGGCCCTTCAAATTTATTTTAATTTGAACTCTCTCTATAATATTAACAAGTTCTATGAATAACAGTTTCAAAGTCAACAATAAAGAAACAATCTAAGACTCTAGCCTTTCAAATGAACCAGACAGCTCATCATCTGACTTCTCATTCACAAAGACCAAGAAAATCCAACGCAAAATCAACAAAAAGAAAATCACAAAGATAGTTCATACCTATTGTTTCTTTAGGGTCAATTCATAAGGGAAGAAGGAGACCTTTTATTACCAGCAAGTGGGTGAATCAACGCTTAAAGTGCCTTAAGGAGTTCAAGGTTTGGCGATGAGGCAAGTGAGATAACACACTCCAAGAATAATTGAGATGACTAAGAAAAGCACTGGATTCGCCTAGAAATAACCCAATGCAGCAAGTGTCCAAAATTAAGGCAACAACTACATTTCAATGGGTGGATTCTTCCAGCCCTCTCAATTCTATTTTATTTGCTGATCAATTTATATTTAGAATTCCTTATTTATTCCCTAGTTTATTATAATAAGCAAAATAATGAGTGAGCTTTTCCTATAAATCTAATACTTAGTGAGGACGCACAGTCTTCGTTCCCTCACAAAAATTAAGCCTTTAATCTTGGCTACTTTTACGTGTGATTTGTTATTGTAAAATCCAGCTCAGTTTGATTACATCATGTATTTACATTAACTAGGCTTACTCAGCTATATAAATATTGCTGTTGGACCATCTCAACATGTTTGCCATAATATTAGTAGTAAAGTGTGGAAGTATTACAGATAGTTCTTTAAGAAGACTATCAAAGGCTGCTCTTTTCTATTTTTCGATGGTGGAGAAAATATATGGAATAAATCAATTTTTTTGAAGCCTAAACTATTAGAAACGATGCATATTTAAGAAATGATTGCTTATTTATTGATTGATAACTGCTTTTATTATGCTTTTATCGATTTAGCTAACTAGCTTAGGATCTAAATAATAGAGCTGCTAAAACTTGCTTATTTGATATATTTTACGTAATGACTATCTGTATTTGGTCCTTGCTATTTTTATTACATGTTAAAAATGAAAAATTTTGCAAAAGTATAAAAAACCAAGGCTAGCAACTAATTAAAATCTTTATTATTATCTTGTTCTTTGATTTGATGCCGTTAAGCACCTAGACTAGCAGATTATAATTAAATTGCAGTTAAAAATGATTATTTTTACTTCCCCATTATTTTGTGTGCATTATTTGTTCAAGAGAGAAAGCAAGCCATGACTACAGACGAGGTAAAGGTTTTTAGAAGTAGGATTTGATATAAATTTGATATGTTTCTTTTTTATTGTAAACTATTTTCTTGCCAATAATTATGATGCATATATTGATTATTTAAAGAATATAAAGCATATAATGAAGAAGGGTAAGGGGAAAGGAATTCTAGGGCGGCATTGAGATGTAAAAATCATCCCAACCAGGAGTCGAACCTGGGTCTAAAGTGCCGGAAACTCTTGTGCTACCCCTGCACCATTGGGATTCTTCTATTACATCCACCCCATTCATATTCTTATTCTATCTCGATATAATCAATTTAAATCATTTTTAAATATCGATGTCACTCGAGGCCACCCTCATCCTCATGGACAACTCAGCCTACGCTATTAACGGAGACTATGAACCCACCCGTTGGGAAAGTGAAGTTGACTGTGCTTCCCTTCTCATCCAGGCCAAACTTGAAGCCAATCAGCAATCATCAGTTGGGGTTGGATTGATTGGAGGAAGCCAAGTTCAAATTCTATGCACTCTAACTTCAGATTCAGTCAAAGCTAACTCTTTCCTGTTTGGAGTCAAGTGCTCAGGACAACTCCACTTCACGCAAGTATAGCATATCAGATTCAGGCCATTCAGATCGGAGCACTCTCACTCAAACATCGTTCAAATGAGACTCAAAAACAAAGGATGATCTGCTTCATTGGCTCCACCATCACTGAAGATGTGTAGACCCTCAAAATTCTAGCTAAAAAGCTGAAGAAAAATGGGGTGGCAGTGGACATTATATGTTTTGGAGACTGCAGTGAGGAGCAAGTCAATAAGGTGCAAACATTTGTGACTACTCTTCAAAATGAAGATAATTCTCATTGTGTTGTAATAAATCCTGGAGAGAATTTAAGCGATAAGGTGATTGGAAGTCCCATCATCGGGGGACAGGCTGGTAATGCAGGAGGCCTCAATAACATTGAGGAAGAAGATCCTGAGCTTGCAGCAGCAATCAGAATGAGTCTCGAGTAAAGCCAAAGGGCAGCCCCACCTCCTGCCGCTCCCCAAGTGGTCCAACCTCAGCAAATAAGCCAGCCTCAACCCTCCCAGCAAGCCCAGCCCGAAGCAAATAATCCCCACGAGCCAACAGAAGAGTAGCTGTAGCAGCTAGCAATCCAAATGAGTCTATAGTAATTCAACCTCCAATAGAATAACGAAAAGAAGGAATAGTAGAAGAAGGAGGAGGAGGACAAATAAAAAAAGTAGTGATTTGACCAACTAAATTAATTAAAATTATTAATCATACAAATAGTAAAATATGTCCATAAAGGACTTTTAAATCCTCAACAAAATAGGAGAAGGGCAAAATTCAATAGTCTACAAAGTAAAGAGAATAATCGACGATGAAATATATGCTTTAAAGAGAGTTAAATTCTAGAATTTGAACGGCAAAGAGATACAAAATGCAATCAATTAAGTTCGTTTCCTTGCAAGTATAAGACACCCTAACATAATCAGCTACAAATAAGCATTCTATGACTCTAATTCTCGCAGTCTATGGTACTTCAGTCTTTACCAAGCATCGTGATGGAATACGCAGATGGAGGAGATCTCCTTCAGAAAATATTTCAGTACAAAAAGACTGGCAACCAATTTTCATAAGAATACATATGGGATATATTCATACAAATAATAAAGGGATTGAATGCTATTCATCAGCTCAAAATTACACACAGAGACGTCAAAGTACGCAAATCTTAATATTAGAGTGCTAACATCTTTCTAACGGAGAATGGGATGGCTAAGCTAGGGGATTTTGGTGTTTCTGTTGTATTAGGCAAAGGCATGATGTGTGAAACAAAAACTGGAACACCATACTACGCAAGTCCCTAAATTTGGAATGACGAGCCCTATGATGCGAGATCCGATATTTGGGCACTTGGCATTGTTTTATACGAATTTATTCATTTAAAGCCTCCGTTCAGAGCGAGAGAAATGTAAGGCCTTGCTAAAAAAGTAAAACAAGGATATTTCGGCAAGGTCAGTAGTTACTACTCCTCTAATTTTACTGATATCCTCACACTAATGTTGAATCCAGATCCTTTCTCAAGAATCACTTGCAGTAAACCAATTATAACATAGATTAACTATTGAAACATCCGATAATAAAGGAATAAATGAAAAAGGCAAAGTAGATAATCAATCTGTAGAAATCAGCACTGTTGAATACAATAAGGCCTGTAAAGAATATGAACTATTTGACAGATAGATTACCAAAGCCCAACTATTCTCCGGTCAAATTTAAGTCTGTAAGGCATGTAACAGGAAGCATGCTTTTTGAGAGAAAGCTGTCAAAAGGAAAATCTGAGATAATACCCAAACTATAGAAAAGCTTAAATCTTTCAGTTCGATCTGAGAAGGATTACTTTTAGTCCTCAATAATGAAAAAGAGTACAAGTTTTATTGATCCGTAAGGACTGCCAATAATAAAGAATAGGTCCAAAAGATAGCGATATTGAATAAATGAAGATCCAACTTAAAGTTGATGCTGCATATGATTTATTATATTATTGATAGCTTTTCAATAAACTCGAATGAAGTACTACAGCATGACTTTGACTTGGTAATACACATGCCGCTTTGTCTTTCGAGAGTACTTCCTTTCTTTAATTTAGGTGGTATTCGTAGACTATTACAACATTCGCGATAGGGTGTGCTGTCACTCTTATCCTTGCATTCTTCATGATGAGTCTTCCCCAAATCAAAAAATATCTATAAAATATTCTCTTCCGTCCTGAGAACACCTCTTCCTTCGAATCAAACTATCACTAGTTAGTCACAAGTGAGGATGAAAAACCTGATCGAGCAAGAATGACTTCTCAACAGCTCATAGTCAAAATGAAAATTATTCCCATCATTTACGCTTTATTGTATGCCTTCTTGCACGTGGTAATAATGATCATAATGATGTCAATGAATGGGTATGTGATTCTTTCCATTATTGTGGGATATACAGCAGGTTATGCAGTGTTCAGTGATCCTCCATGCAAACAAAAACCAGAGAGAACATGTTCAAAAGGAAAAGCATGCTCTGCTTGATTGCAGTCTCATTATACATAAATTAAGCTTTAATATTCTATTTATTTGTTTATAATCATACTTCGTTTATTTCTCCCTCCATTATCATCTCCTGCTTTTCGCTTTAGAAGTATTAGATCAATTCTGAGATATCGTCAAATCCTGTAATGTTTTCAGGGACATTTCTTTGGATGTATTAAAGGGAATATGTTTTTCTTGAGTCTTCTCCATTTTTAATGCAAAGTTTTAGGGATTTCAAAAGATAGTGAGCTTTGTCTCTGTTGCTTTCTTTAAGGAAAATTTCAATAGTATCATGCTTTTTAATAGTTATCTTTTTATAGTAGGCAAGATGAAGATAGTGAATGACGTTTTCGTATGAGCAAGTCACTCCTTTTAAATTGGCTTATGCTCTATCGATTGGTCTGCCCAAGAAAACTGCAAGCCTAGCTGCAACTTTGGATGCATAATAAAGAGCCTTTACTGGTAGCTTACCTTAATTTGCCAGTAAAATAGTCATGCATTCCTGGTAGATCTTCTAATACAAAGTCTTAGGAAGTTCTATCTTCTCAAGGACTATCGACTTAACAAGGTAATAGAATGAATGAACAAGGTTAGGGCCAAAGCTTTTTAGCTTACCGAGGATTGTGAGGATGAGTTATTGTTTCAAGTTAGTTCCAGTAAGAAGGGATAAATATGTATTGCCAACAACTCTCATGATATCCTCGCTATTTTTGAACTCTTGCAAAAGGCGAAGACACACAGATAATATTTGGTTAATATATGCATCTATTTTAAATGATTTCTTCAGGATGCTGATAAGTACTTCCATAATTCTTATCTTTTGCTTTTGTAGAAGTGGGTAGTTAGATACTCTAATGATAGGGCCAACTATTCTTAGAATTTACTTTTACATAAGAGATCGATTTGCATGATCCATAACAAATTAGAATAAATCTAAGCTGTCCTCCATTACTTACTCTTTTCCATATGCAATGCCTTTAACCAGTATATTTACATAATCTTTTAAAACAACTTAATCTTACCAGATCTATTGGTTTTCCCTTGAAAGATTGTTTTAGAGGGAAACTATCATTTGTCTGATATAAGGTGCAGTCCTTGGACTTTTGTTATCTGAAATGAGGAGCAAAAAGATTTTGTGTCCCAAATTTTGTAGAGTTTTGTCCTAAAAGAATATTAAAGGAGATAACTGCCCAATAATTGATTATAGCTATTCAATCTCTGAGATTTGAGTTGAGTTTAAGAAGAAAAGCAACATATTAACAAAGATTTCTAAGGTCTTTTTCAAATGGATGTTAGATCTGTTTGAAGAATAGTTATGAATGCCTTTGTAGATGTTGGTGTTGATCATCTTGATGAAAAGAATCTTATTGCTGGGATTAAGCTGCAAGGAAACTTGTTATAAGCAGTAAATAATAAGACTTAATCGGTTTTCCTTGGTTTTATTTTAAACTAGAGTGTATATTTCATCAATGAATACTTCGGTCGCTGGAACTTTGAAGTGGCTGTAAAGATAGTTGGCTAGTCTTTCAGCATTGTTAGTAATAACTTCGATCTTGAATTCAGACATGGGAGCTTCCATAATCTTATTAATAACTCTATCAACGACCTTATTTGAGTTAGTGTGCAGTAAGTCCTTAAGCAAGTGTAAATTTTTAGTGTACTATTCATTAGTTTCATCAGTATTATCCATCTTCTATATAGTTGAATAAAGTAAATCCTCAAAGAAACGCTCTTCATGCATCTTGTCAATATACAAGGCAAGACATTTAGCTAAGGAAGGGCGAACTCTCTCAGGAATGGTGTATAAGTTCTATGAGAATATCGATCGAATTGATTGCTTGAAGTTTTATTTGGATAGATAAAGCAACCCTAGTCTCTTTATGAATTAGGCCAGCACTTCGAATACTCCTACTTGATGATCTGGCTCTTTTAATAATATTTAAAGGTGTTCGAGAATTTAAGGGAAATAGTTTTATCCATACTTGCCTGAAAAAGCGATAATATTCTTGAAAACAACTCCACTGGCTGAGTGAGTCCATCTTGTCCACATTTTAGAAAGCTCCATAAGTCCCAGCTTGATTGTTTTGGGTGTATTTTCAATGTAAGTATTCCAGACTTGATTGGCTGTGAGCCTAGGCATTTAAAGCTCATCATCCTTGATAATGTAGACTGCCATTAATCCTCGATAGTAAGCATAAGCCTTTTCGTTAGTCCTTGTGTTATACATATGACTCTTGATAATGTTGAGCATTTATCCAATGAGTATCAAGGCTGAGTTTCTCTTCTTCCAGTTCTCTTCAAACACACCATTACAAAGCGGATCCAGCAATAAATCTGTATGACTTAAGCAATAGTTATTTATCAAAACTTTTTCCACTAACATTGCAGAGTTACGAATGTTTTCTTATTCGTCTGATACCAAACAATAGATGTTTTAGTTCACTTATTTGATAAAGCCTTAGAACTATTGTGTTTTAATTGAAGGAACGTATAAAAATACTAAAATATATCCTTACTTTTCACTGTGCTTAACAGAATTTAGCTTTTAGAATATTTTATAGAGGCTCTCCTCGAAATATTCATAGGTTTGACTGCATACTATCTCAGCATAGGCTTGGGCAGCTCCTTGCCTCTCAGTTGTATTGGATAAGGATGACTCAATGATTTATAGCACGAATTTGAAGTATATCTATGACTATTAGATTCCTATTTTGGATGAGATTCTTCCGATAGCCATTGAAGCAATGGACCTTATTTCAGGGAGAGGGTCACAGAGGGCAGTCTTCAATCCAGCAATAGTAATTTTAAGATAAGGAAGCAAATCATAAGGATTGCTGATTAATTAGACAATACTTCCAATAACTTGGCAGGCACCTGCTTTGAGTTATGAACTACGTCCTCTCATGCAATAGTCAAGGATAGGGATGATCATTGACAAAGATGGAGGATCAATAAAATGGTTAAAGCTTGTTTTAAGTAGAATCTATAGAGCTCTTTCTGAGTTTTAGAATGGATTTTCAAGGGCTTCAATAAGGATATCAACACTTTGAGATATTTCTGGGTTCTTAATAGTCTATCCAATAAGGTTGAGGGCTTCCGATGCCTTTTATCTGATGGTTGGGTGGGCGTTACTCAAACATGTAGAGAGGGTTGGCACAATGATTGGAAGTGAAGTTTGTAGTTGTTTCGCTGAACAGTTAGCCATGATGCCCAAAATCCAAATGTAGCTTATTTTCACTCTCCAATTTTGCTCTTCTTCAAGTCCCTTTAGTAACTCTGGTAACAATATTTTGACTGAGTAGGAGCTAAGTTTAATAATTAAGCTTTGCCCAACTTTCTTAGCAATATTTCTAATTTCTTCAAGATTGTCTGCCATGTATCCAATCATAATAGAGATAATCTTAACACTCTTCATCTCAACAACCCTTCCGAAGTTTTACACCAAAGCGTTGGTTAAATGTATTCTCCCCAACTTTTACATCTTAGTCTTCGCCACATAAGTTGGTGCCAATATCTTATCTAAGTAAGATTGGGTTTATTTGTATCCGATTCCTTTTAGCAATCCGGAAAAGAGATAGGATTGACCTATTTGTAAGGCTTATGTCTGCATTGCTGCAATATTGTTAAAGATGTGCTCGACAATCTCTAAAGGCTGCTTAAAGAATGACATCAAATCAGGCATACATTTACTAATGGCTCTCTGTTCAGCCTATTTGTTACTCTTGAAAAGCTCAGTAATTCTCTTCTATATTATCTGTAGATTCTTATTGCCTTCCAAAAAAGGGGCCAACACACCTAAGTAAATGATGTTGCTCACTCCAGCTGCCTTATTGATAAAACCTTAGAGAACTAACAGCAGCTTTTAAGCATGTTCCTTTGCGTTCTTTTTGATAATGCTGATACCAACTTCAACTGAGAGCTTAGTCAATGTTCCAAAATTTTCCTTAGCTGTAAACTTCAGGACAAGCAACTAGAAAATAGGCTTATACAAATTCTAATTTATATAGTCGATATTGATGGTGAGGAAATAAGGGAACATTTATAGTCCTTCTTGATCAAATCCTTCATCAAATAACTCCTATGAAGTCTTAATCACCATTTTAAAGACGTCCTAGCATGACTCTGCAGTGATTTCCTCTTTGATAAACAAGCAAAGCTTCTCTATCGTTTCTTTTGAGTTTTTATACACAAAGTTCTTCATGTTGAAAGTGAGGATTGATCTCTTTAGCTCCTTCTCCTCTTTAAGGATTTAGTTTGATAGCCTACTTATCTACTAGTTAGATTAAAGGGCCAAGATTCTCAGTTTGATGAACTCTTAGAACTATGGCTAATACCTTTCCTGAAAGAGAAGAAGAGTATGCAGGATAAGCTTTTTAGTTGACTGAATGTAATTCAATATATCAGAGAAGAGCTCCTTTATTCTAGTTTTGTTCACCTTCTGCAAAAGATAAAGAAGGACAGATTGAATGTGCTATGAAGTACCAAGGATGTTGATGTTATTAGCAATATGGGTAAAAAGCAAGTCATGATTGTTAAAGCTAATACTCTTTACAATGCACTTGTGATAGAACAAAATGGCGTATCTCTTAAGATTGACATCAAACTCCATGTTTTCTAATAAATACTAGCACATTTAGTTTACAAATAGCATTACAAACTGGTTGTTAGTATCTTATAACATGGCAAAGCTATGGTTTGTTTAGAATGGAATGGCCAAGAGTTACTTTAGGAATTGCTAGCAATGTCCCATTATCTTTATTGATGGAGTAATCTTTGAATGCCTAAACGCGAATAGCTATCCTAAAAACTAGCAGTGCTTTGAAAATATCCTTGATTAGGCACTTTTATTATTGTGCCATGCTGTATAGATACAGCTTCTTTTCACTAATTTTTGGACACTAAGACGATGTTAAGGGAATTTTGTGACAGCTAAGATAGACTTTAGATTGGATTGCCAAAGTCGATTCACAAGTTCATGGCTGTTGAGAGTGAGTAGAAGTTTAGAGATAATTTTGTCAAAGACAGTCAACATTTTCAAGAAGTGACGATGGTATTTTTACTCCTTAACTTATTGTTCACTCATCATTTTGACTTAAAAAGACACGCCAACATACACCTTCTTTGGTTTGGTTTACTGACTCTTGTGTATTCCTCGATCAACAAGCTCACTCTTTATTGATAATAGTTCCTCCTTGACACTCTTAATACTTTCAAGGACTTATAGTTCGAAACCTTGCAAGAATTATAGGTTCTTTTTGTAGTATTATTCGTTGGTAAATTACTAAAGGAGCTTTATAACATATTTCTGATCATAGGAGAGAAACTCATTCGATAGAAGCTCAACCAATTATTTCTCTTTATCTATTAAAGGAACCTCATCATTATTTTCATAGTCATATAAGCTGCTTTGGACGTAACGGCAAATCAAACCCTCAATCACAGGCTTTTATTCTGTTGTCAAAGATTTCTTCACATCTGGTCTGATTTTCGAATAGATAGTAACATTTTTAATCAAGTCTAATCCTTAGGGAATGTTAGGTTTTTGTTTTTTTAATAGTTTATAGATGAATAAAAGTAGAGAAGTGAAGTTGTTACCTTTATTGATTTTGAGTTATTAACAAGGGAACAAGGTCAGTGGATATATTCCTCTTGAAACAATCTTACTGATTTCAATAATGCTAAGACTTCCTTCCAATAATGACCAAGTCTACTTATCTTTTATCTACTACAGCAATAAAGCCATTATAACATAGATATTGTTGTCAATCTCCTCGTCTTCAGATTGCTTAAGGAACTATATGTAGCGAAGAATGAGTCTAAAAGCAATTTTCTTTTCAATTTTGCTGAGGCCCAAGCAAGATATTTTTAGTAAGGGAAGTTCTCCACTAATATTATCAGCATACTCTATATCAAAATCGGATAAAAGTTTTAATACAGGTAAAGTGCACTGCCAATTGGTTTTAAGAATCGCATTAAGCTGTGTCTTAAAATGAGTAAATATTTCCTTAACTGAAGGTAGGCTTTCAATATGTTCTTTCCTATATAGAGAAGAGACAATAGTAGCTGCAGAAATGAAGATATACTTGTTTGCATTTTTAAGATAGATCTTAACTGCTTTGGCAACGTCATCCTTAGGATCAGAGATCAAAGGACAAATGATGTCAAGTATTTCTACTAGAATATTAAACTCTTCTTCTTATGTAAATTTAACTAAACTGTTGACAATTACAACTAGAAGTTATTGTGCAAATAGGTTTCTAATCTGTGGCTAAGGGTGCTTTTTGAGGGATTCAAGTATACCCTTAAGCATCTTCATATACACTATTTTCTTTTTTATGTTAGGCTAACTACTTATTAGACCAGAAATAAAGGTGACAAACTATTTAATGGACTTTTGGTCTTTTAGGTTCTTAGTAAGGCATACCACAATCTTAGTGCTATTCTAAGAGTGATTGCTGAAAAGATGTTTGATTTTGGTGAGAAGAGGAAGCAAGTATTCATCAATTCCTGCCCAATAATCAACAGATGAAATGAACTATTGCCAAATCTCAATGTTAGCCTAGCTCCTTACCAATAATCTTTCGAGTTGAGGAATAAATTTATCCAAATTTTTTACTAAAAATGAGTTAAAGTATTGATTAAGTTTGAGGCCTTTAATGGGCTGGTTTTTCTTGTCAACTAAAATTTAGTTGTTTATCTTTTATATGAGTCTTTCACTCCATTATGCACTCCATTGGCCTTTGAGAAGATATGCAATTACGAGCCTGTCATCGCTAAGATTCTAAGGTGCATCAACAGGGAAGCCTGCAATCAATTTGCAATATTATGAGAACTTAGAGCCCTTTTGCAGAGTGTTTGCTGTAGGAAAATAGACAGGAGCATATCTTAAAACAAACTTTGAGAATCTAATAAGAAGCTCTTGGTTTTTGTTGGATATTACGATTCTTCTTAAGAGCCTGACAACTTTAGAGAAGGCATTAAAGTTCAGATACGGTTTTCCAAGTGACTAAAATTCTTCAAGAATCTGAATGGTTGCTGGTACATTATTTTTGCATTATTTGGCAAGGAGTCGCTAAAGGGCGAGATGCTTGGTTGAGGAAAGGGTTGGATATGTGAATAGATGTTATATTTATGGATGTGATAGTGGTTCCTGCTCCATCTATATATCAAATGTGATTGATTTACTTATGATAT
>JACCDV011047281.1_pt1 | contig 16735 bp, 15 predicted proteins | sample 7446131 | NCBI WGS metagenome assembly JACCDV01 (sample SAMN15323448, study PRJNA562643) | freshwater metagenome | isolation source: river surface water | place: USA:Blue River Watershed | collected 2017-08-17 | reverse complement strand
CGCACTCCCACAAGCGGACAATACAGGGGTCATTGTTCTACCAAGATTTACCATCCCATGTTTTGAAAGTCAGAAAGGTTTGAAACAATTTCCCACTTTCTCCCACATGTATACCATTTTATACCACCACTCCCCACTTCGCAACCACAATATCCCAAGTTATGCACAGGACAAAAGACCACAACACAAAAATCGCAGCAATGAAAGGGCCTATTTGAAAATAAACCTTAAAATATAGACGAAATAATTTTCTCGCATTGACTTTTCGTGACCACCCCAATACACTGTGCTCGGAATGTTCGTTACTCAAACTGAACAAGGAGAAAGAAATGTCCAAAAAAGACCTTGCCTATGCTGAAAACAGCACCCTCTCCGAGCAACAAAAACACATCAAGACCGTCATTGATCAAGATCGCGCTCGTTCCTCGATTATTTTGAAAACTGAGTGCACTCACCCCTTCATTTGTGTCCATGCTCCGGGCGAGCGGATCGAACATCGTGTCTCCGCATACGGTCTCCCGTGGATCGAGTATCGTATCTGCCCATTTTGCGGAGATTGCGAAACCGTCATGAGAGACCCGAACATTGTGCGAAGGACAAACGACGAGATGTGCAGGAAGAAATTTGCGACAAGAGATCACGCGCCGGTCCGAAAGATCGACGAAGAAGAATTTTTGAGCATCTTGTCCGCGCACGGCATCTCTCGAGCAGAAAAGAGACCTGAAAAAATAGTGTGGCAACAAGAACCACACCTTCGGTCTCTGATCGAGGAATACAACACGACGCTCTTGGGGATTCAAAAATTGTGCGCCCATGATCATGTATACGCACACAAACAAGATGACATGCTTCACCGTATGGGGGTCTCAACATCAGAACATCGCATCTGCCCCTCTTGTGGACTCGAAGAAGTACTCAAGGGATCTTCCTCACGAACCCGAAGGATCATAGAGAAGACCATAAGTATTCTTTCCAAGAAGAACCCCGACCGGGAGATCACCGAGGAAGAGCTCCATCGCATTCGCGAACATTTCTCTCCGATTCCCTGTCGAATCTGAGATTCAAAAAAACCGCCCCAAAGAAAGGGCGGTTCCTTTTTGAATCAAGAACTCTTATGATCTCGGTCTCATCAAGGGGAAGATCTGCGCTTCGCGAATAGGGAGTCCCGCAAGAAATGCGAAGAGTCTCTCTGAGACCCCAAACCCACACGTAGGAGGCATACCGTGCTCAAGCGCCTCAACAAATTCACGATCATACATTTGCGCTTCATCGTCTCCGGCGTCACGCATATCCTGTTGCACCTGGAAACGCGCCGCCTGATCGAGAGGGTCATTCAATTCACTATATCCCTTCCCTACTTCGCTTCCCGCAATGATCGGCTGAAACTGTTCGACGGTGCGCTTGTCGGAAGAGAGCTTCGCAAGCGGAGACATCTCAACGGGGACATTCACCAAGAAGCCCGGTCCTCCTAATTGTTTGCGGCAATATTTCCAAAGCGTATCGATCGCACGAATGCGATTCCATCCCTTCGGGTCGTACTCGACCTTCAAGCGTGTAAGGGCGGATTCAATATCCGAAAGCGATGCGGTCGCAATATCGACACCAGTGAACTTCGTGACAGTCTCCGCATAATCATAACGCTCCCAGGGCTTACCAAGATCCACTTCAAAACCACGAATAGAAAACTTGAGTGTTCCGAACGCTTCCTGTGCGACATGACGATACATGCGCTCAACGAATTGCATGCCGTCCTCATAGCTGGCATACGCCCAATAAAATTCAAGTTGCGTGTAGTCCTGCGCGTGCTCGGGGCTGATTCCCTCGTTTCGAAAGATACGTCCGATCTCAAAGACCTTTGGATATCCCGCGACCATGAGGCGCTTTTGCCACAATTCTCCGCACGAGATACGGAGAAAGACATCAAGATCAAGGGCATTGTGATGCGTCGCAAACGGTCGCGCGTCGGCTCCTCCTGTTGTGTTTTCGATAACAGGAGTCTCCACCTCAATAAAACCCTCGGAAAGCAAGAAGGACCGGATCGCATTCCAAAACTTCGACTTCTTCACAAAGAGCTCGCGGAGCTCGGCGTTCGTCAAAATATCAAGATAGCGTTTGCGCAACTTCTCTTCGGGATCCTGCAAACCGTGCCATTTTTCAGGAAGCGGAAGAAGAGACTTTGCCGCCATGACCCATGAAGATGCCTCAAGACTCTCCTCGCCTCGCTGTGTGCGGAAACACGTCCCCGACACACTGATGAAGTCTCCAACATCAACCGTCTCAACAAAGAGTGCAAGTGGAGTGTCGCCAAGGACATCACGCTTGAGTACTGCCTGGAAGGTCGCAGTGCCGTCAAAGAGCACAACAAAAAGAATGGCACCTTGCCCGCGGATCGCCATGACGCGCCCGGCAAGCGCGATCGTCCTTGCCTCTTCTGCAAGTGTCTCAAATTGCTTATGTGCTTCCTCAAGAGAAAGGTCGCGCGGTACTCGCGCGGGATACGGGTCAAGACCCAACTCGCGCAATCGGGCAAGCTTCCTTATTCGCTCTTCTCGGATCTCTTCCTGTGATGCCATGTCATGTCACCAAAAGACAAGGCGGCCGATGTGACCGCCGTGCGTTCTTGGAAATTATTTGATCTCTAATATCTCACACTTTACTTCTCCTGCCGGGGTCGTATACGAAAAGGTGTCGCCTTTCTTCTTCCCCATCATCGCCTCGCCAAGCGGAGACTTGTTGGAGATCTTCCCTTCTTCAATATTTGATTCTTCACTTCCCACGATGGTGTAAGTCTTTGTATCCTTGCCGCGCTTGACCGTCACCGTTGCGCCGACACCGACCATGTCGGTCTTGTGTCGAGAAGTGACCACGATCGCATTCTTGAGTATCTCTTCGAGGTCCATGATGCGCGCCTCGACGCTGGCCTGCTGCTCACGCGCGGAGTGATACTCGGCATTCTCCGAAAGATCTCCGAGTGCCTTTGCCGCTTCAAGGGTTTCCGCGATCTCCTTGCGCGTCACGCGGGTCAATTGATCAAGTTCAGCCTTTAATTCCTCCAATTTTTCCTTGCTTACATATTCCTTTTGTGTGTCCATAGTCGCAATATTGTAGCATGTTTACAATGACGAAACAATGAAGAGAAACTTGACTTTCTTATAAAATAGTTACAGAATAAACCTCGGCTCTGTTCACTACTCGAAACACAAGGAGGTATTCATCATGATGAATGAAGGGCATTCCGAGCGGTTAAATTACTACCTGCGCAGACTATGGAATATATCGATGATCACCCTGGTCATCCTTGTATTCAGCAACTTATTCGCCGAAATCCACAGGAAACTCGACGATGCAATTTCTGTGGCAACACAAAGCGAAGAAATACCTTCCCCTGTTGTCCTTTACATCGAGGCGGGTGACACTGCCTCAAGACAGAGTGACCGGAAAAAAGCGTTCTCGTACTACACTGAGGCGGCGCGACTATCGCTCAAGGATTACAAAAAAGGAGACCCGTTCTATTGTCTCCTCCACAACGAGCTCGCCGACGGTCACCACGTTGCCATTTCCCGCTGTATGACAATAAAAGATCTCTGTCTAAAAATGGAGGCGCAACTTGGCAATGATCTCATGAGAGGATGCGTGTCCGGCTGATCAACAATATGTTTACCTCTCCCGTCGGCACATACACCGACGGATTTTTTATTCTGAAACGTTATGGGGTGGAGCGAAAATATTCGGGTGTTGACGATGACATCCAATCAAAAAGTTTTCGGCTCACATAACTTGCATTCGTCGTATTCCCCACCACACCACGATCCATCACGACCGCGAACGCATAGCGAGGTTTCTCGTAAGGGAAAAATCCGATGACCCAAGAGTTCACACGCGCCTTTGCTGTTCCAAGCTCAGCGGTACCAGTCTTCGCGGCAATACGCACATAAGGCACATTGAGTGCCGGGGCTGTTCCATTGACCACAGTCTGTCTCATTCCATCTTGAGCCACTTTGAAATAGGAAAGGGGGAGGTCGAGGGAAATAGAGCTCGTCGCAAAGGCGGAGGAAAGACGCGGGCGAACAACCTTTCCGTCGGACGCAATGATAGCGGCACTGCGAAGCGCCTGGATGGGGGTGACCTGCATGCCGTATTGCCCGATACCGACAAAATATGTATCCCCGATACGCCACGTCGGATCCGACGGGAATGTCTTGGCTTTCCACTCGGGGTTCGGGATCGTCCCGCTCAGTTCACCCGGCAGATCAATGCCGGTCTTTTCTCCGTATCCAAACATTCGGGCATACTTTTCAACATTTCGTATTCCCATCCCCTTTTGTCCGGGATATCCTCCCGCGATCTCGTAAAAATACACATCAGACGAAAGCGCGATCGCGGCGCGCATGTCCACCCAACCATGTGCCCTCCAGTCATTGAAACGTGTCTCGCGACCCGGGAAATATGGGTTCGGGACCGTGATGTAACCGACAGAAAGGATCTCTTTCTCGGGCGTAATGATCTTCTCGGCAAGCGCGCCGATCGCATAGACCGGCTTGACGATCGATCCGGGAGCAAACAATCCTCCGACCACTCTATTCAGGAACGGTGTGCCCGGATCATTATTGTATGCGGCAAGGGTCTCTCGATCCTCACCCGTAGTCAACACGTTCGGATCAAAATCAGGATATGATACCGACGCAAGAATATCGCCATTCTCAATATCCATCATGATCGCCGCGCCGCCAAGATAATCCTGTTCATGCGCCACTTGTGCGATGATCGAATAAAAATGGGACTGAAGTCGATCATCAATGGTCAAGTGTACATGCTGACCGGGGGTCGGGGGGTCGATCGTGTTCGCCGAGACGATATTCCCCAGGGCGTCAGTCTCGATGATCCGCAGACCAGGCACCCCCTTGAGCACGTCGTTGTACTGAGCTTCAATTCCCGAAGGCGCTTCGTAGTCGGTGCGAAAGAAAACCCCTTTCTTATCGCGCGCGGGATAATGAACAAACCCGAGGATACTCCCATACCCGGGTGTTTCGGTGTACCGACGAAGTGAGAAACCGAGCTCTTCCGCTCCCGGAACATTCCACGCCAACTCGACCCCGTTCCGATCAGTGATGATCCCGCGCTCGGGAAACAGCACTTGATGATCAAGGCGGTTCTGCTCACTTCGCGCGAGATAATCGGACCCTTCTTTTATTTGAAGCATTCCTGTTCGAACAAAAAAGACAAGTCCGACGAACAAAAAAGCGACACCAAGTGCGATGATCGTCCGGTCGGTGATCGGACGCTCGATGCGACCTTCGAATTGATGGACATTGAACTTCGGAAGATTACGATCATCCAAAAATATCTCATCAGGAGCGATGTCCTTATTACTGCGACGCATGTTTCGGCGAAAGATGATCATATGTCTCATTAACCGCGAAAAGCACCCTGACGAAGGAAAGAACGACCAACCTCGATCAAGACAAAGACCGCAACGCCATACAAAGGGAGAAATGCGTAGGGTGTGTTTTCGATCATCACGACCGACCCATAATACAACTCATTCAGAATGATCATGAACAAAAATTCCCAATACCACGGAAAAAGAAAGAGTCCCGCAACAGCAATGCACAGTGTCCACAAAGAGGGCAAGGCAAAAAAAGAAAGAGCGAGCAGGGCTCCCCACAATACTCTCAATGGAATAAGAGGACGTTCTGTTCTCACGCTGGCGTCGTCGTGGCGAATAAAACAGGAGCGGATGCGGCAGGGACTCGCACATAAACAAACTTCCCATCAAAAAGACCGAACGGAAGCCTGACAAAAAGCGTCTGAAGGGAGCTTTCCTCCGACCGAGAGACGCCCTCGATGACACCGACGTAAAGGGGTGAAAGATCAGGGAAACGAACCAAAGAACCGACGGCGATCGGCATACCCTTCGGCACAGTGATACGGAAGACCCCTCCTCCGGCCCCATGCGCGAGTGCGGGAGTTGAAGATGCTCCAAGTTCTACCGAGATGCTTGAGCCGGGTGCGGAATACAGCTGAACAAGGGAACTCTCACCCCAAACACGAACAATTTCCCCGATCAACAGATCTCCCTCAGAAAGCACATGCATGCCCTTCACGACGCCGTTATGCTCCCCCACATCGATCACAAGCGTGTCGTAAGGCGACGCGTCAGGACGAGAGAGCACGCGCGCCAACAAGAGCGGATCTTGAGACACACGCCCGAGTACCTGCTTCAACTCAATATTCTCGGAACGAAGTGTTGTGTTTGAAATGGTATGCGTCGCGGCAAGAGCGAGCGCGGCACGAAGGCGCTGATTCTCTTCCTCAAGAAGAAGCTTATCGGAAGCGATCGTGCGCAGATCGACAAGCATACCAAGAATACCCTCCTCCATTGTCCATATCGGTCCACCGATCCGCGCAAGCACACCACCAAAACGCTCTGCCGCCACATCGCGAAGAAGAAAGAGCGCGAGAGCGAAAAGGAATAAGACCGCAAAGACCTTGCGGCGGCGATGTTGACGATCCTTATCGTGGCGAAAGCTGACGATCATGACGATATCATATATCAAAATTCAAAGAGACGCGACTGATCCAAACTTGAGCACAAGTAAGGCATTAGCGCGGCGGGAGCTCGTTGTCATGCTCGATCAAAACCTCGCGATAATCATCAAGATTCTCGATCACGATACCCGTTCCACGCGCAACAGCAGTAAGCGGATCATCGGCGGTCGCAACGGGGATCTTGAGTGTATTCGCAAGAAGTTCAGGAAGACCGTAGATAAGGGCACCGCCACCGACAAGAACGATCCCCTTATTCATGACATCAGAAAGTATCTCGGGTGGAGTCGTCTCGAGAACTTCCTTCGTCGAGTCGACGAGCACCGCGATCGATGAAGCGAGCGCTTCGCGAATATCGGCATCCGTCACGATGACCTCACGCGGAAGTCCCGTCAAAAGATCGCGGCCTCTGATCGCGGCCTCCATCGGCTCTTTCGGCTTCATTGCGGACCCGATCGCAATCTTCACATTTTCCGCAGTACGCTCACCAATCAAGATCTTGAACTCATCACGGATATACGAAATGATGTCGGAATTGAATCGATCACCCGCGATCTTCAGGTTCTTTGAATTGACAATACCGCCAAGTGAGATGACCGCAATGTCCGTCGTTCCTCCTCCGATATCAATGATCATAGAACCGACCGGCTCCTTGACCGGAAGACGAATACCGATAGCGGCAGCCATAGGCTCCTCGACAATGAAAACCTCTCGCGCACCCGCATTCATTGCCGCATCGCGAACCGCGCGCGTCTCAACATTGGTGATGCTCGAGGGCACACCGACAACGACACGAGGGCGGCCTTGTTTCTTGGACATCTTCTGTGCCTTGTTGATAAAGTGCGCAAGCATCTCTTCGGTCACTTCAAAGTCGGAAATGACACCATCAACAAGAGGACGGATCGCGACCACATGTCCCGGGGTACGCCCGAGCATTTGCTTCGCCTCGGTTCCCACCGCCACGACACGATTGGTCTTTTGATTGAGTGCAACGACAGAGGGTTCATTGATGATGATCCCGTGGTCACGAAGATAGACGAGCGTGAAAGCCGTTCCGAGGTCGATCCCGATATCGCTTCCCATCAAATTGTAGAAACGGTCAAACATACAAAAGTTCCCCTATTCTATGCGAAGGGTGCCGCCAAGTCAAAGCGATTTGACATACGCAAATTTACGGGCCTTATTGAGAGAACGAACCGCAAAGTTCGGCGAGGGTCATCGTACGCACCACCCCGGTCGCGCGCTCTTTGACCTCAAAGGCGATCATGTCGAGTTGTTCCTTCTCCCCCTCGGTCTTTCGAGAGACCACGATACGAAACGGGAGTCCGATGAGATCGCTATCGTTGAATTTCTCACCCGGTGACACACCCATACGGTCATCATGAAGCACTTCATTCCCCATCGCGGCAAGTGCAGCATCGAGTGCATCGGCAATACCTGCAACGCGAGCATCATCAGGAGCAAGGTTCACAAGGTGAAAACGGAAGGGCGCCACCGACGCGGGCCAAACAATACCCTTTTCATCTGCATACGCCTCCACAATGGAGCCCATGAGTCTCCCGAGACCTATTCCATAACATCCCATTTGAACCGGAACAGACTCCCCCTTTTCGTCTTTAACGGTGAGACCAAACGCGCTCGAGAACTTTGTGCGCAACTCAAAGATGTTGCCCACTTCGATCGCCTTTTCCTCATGAAGCTCCGTATTCCCACACTCCGGACAATTGGGCTGGTCTGCCTTGATCTCCTTGTTAATCGCAACGCGACAATGATCACATATCGCGATGACATCCTCGCCGACATCGGTCAGCATCTGGAATTCATGAGAATACTTGGCAAAACTCCCCCCCGACGCATAAGTGAGATATGTGCGTTCACCGATACCAACCGCGTCAAAAACACGCGCATATGCGATCTTCATCTTTTCGTAGTATTCGGCAAGATCACTTTCGTCACGATGGAAGGAATAAAAATCCTTCATGATAAACTCACGTCCGCGCAGGATCCCGGACTTTGCACGGAGCTCCATGCGAAATTTGTTCTGGAATTGATAAACGTAAGTCGGAAGATCGCGATAGGAGGAAAGGAACTGCTGAAGAAGGGGTACAACGACCTCCTCATGCGTGGGACCAAGTGCAACCTCTCGCCCCGAAGAATCGGTGACCTTATACAGATCATCCATCGTGCTCCAGCGTCCGGTCTTTTCCCATAACTCTTTGGGGTGAAATGACGGCATAAGTACCTCTTGGCCACCCATCGCATTCATTTCTTTTCTGATGACATGTTCGATGTTTCGCAGGACGCGCAGCCCGAGAGGAAGATAGGTGTACACACCCGCGGCAAGTTTGTCGATATACCCGGCACGAATAAGCAGTTGCGCGTTCTTTGCCACCTCATCCTTGGGTGCTTCGCGACGCGTCGCGGTAAAAAGTTGTGTCTGTCGCATATGTGCATTGTACATCACGAATGCCCGAGCGAAAAATTGACAATGTGTAATTCTCCTGTTTAATAGAAACGGCATTCATGTTCATCCACGTTCTGATGGAGGTTTCAAAAATGAAACACCGCTCCATAGGTAAGAAGAAATTAGTACGCCTTGCCGTGAGTATCGCAAACACGCATCCTGACGAAGCACGGTTTCTCCGCAAACTAGCCGAAACACAAAAGGTCGTATTCGACGCCAAGGAAGGGGTGCTCACTGTTTCCCATGAACACCTTGGGAAAGCTGCCGCTCCGATCTCCATGAGTACCGAACGGTTCGCCTCACTGTTGCATGCGAACGCCGGCACGAACACCGATCTCCTCTTCTTCCTTCGGCGTTCACACATCGACGTCACGCTTGTGCACAAAGAAAGATCGCAGATCCAGCTGAGAGAGATCATGAACGCGGTCAACTACCTCGTCTTTAGTCCGATCTAGAACGGACAAAGGCCCTCTCATAAGGAGGGTCTTTTTCATGCCACCAACAAAGGAAAGGTGCGGCTCAAAAAAATGATCACAACACCTCTCCAAAGACTTCGGCAGCTACGGAATAATACGCACAATGTCGTGATAGGTCACAACGATCATGAGGAGCATGAGGAGTCCAAACCCAATAATGTTCATGGTATTCGCAACAACCGGAGCGATCGGCTTTCGCGTGATCCCCTCGATCACAACAAAGAGAAGTCGTCCTCCATCGAGTGCGGGAAAAGGTAACACATTGATCACGGCAAGGTTGATGGAAATGATCGCGGTAAAAAGAAGAAGATTTGCGATCCCAAGTCCGGCCGCGTCGCCGACCGCGCCGACGATTCCGACGGGACCCGTCACCTGCGTGAAATCGGCGCGTCCCACGATCGCCGTACGCAAGAAATCCACGATCCCAACTGCGGTCAAAACGGTATACTCATACGTCTTCACGACACCGTAGGTGAAGGCGTCAAAGAAGGAAAGTTTGAGTGTCCCAACATTATCCATGAACACCCCGATCGCACCCCTCCCTTCCGCAATACCGTCCTTGGGAGTCACAGAAAGGACCTGGGTACGCTCGTCGCGAAGGAATGTGACCTCAACGGGGATCCCGGAACGTTCGGAAATGAAGCGGGTGACGGATTCAGGGTCGGTCGCCATGACCGTCTCGGTTGCATCAGAAACAGAAACAAGCAGGTCACCCGATCGAAGACCGGCCTGATAGGCGGGGTGCTCTTCGGGAACGCCAACCAACATGACACGCTCCCCTTCGATGGTGTAGGGTGCCGCCGTCTCCGCGGTCGCGGAAATACCGATCATAAAAGTGATCGAAAGCAACAGCCACGCAAGGAGGAGGTTGGACACAATGCCCGCAAGGATGACCGCGGACTGTACGAGTCGGTGTTGGGCCGAAAAACTCCGCGCACGATCGGCGCCTTCGACCTCGTTGGGGTCTTCACCATAGATCTTTACATACCCTCCAAGCGGCAAGGCGTTGAACGCATAGGTGGTCTCACCCTTCTTGACCCCAAAAAGCCGTGGAGGGAAACCGAACGCGAATTCGTCAACACGAATACCTGAACGTTTGGCAACAATGAAATGCCCGAATTCGTGCACGAGCACAAGTACAAGCAAGACAGCAAAGAAAAGGAGGATAGACATGGGTGAGTGATGATGAGGTCAACAAAGAACGCACAATTAGGAAAGGATCTCCCCTTCCTTTTTTTCAGCAAGCGATTCAAAGCGCGCATTCGCCGCGTCGACAAGTTTCTGCAATTCATCCTTCGCACGGAACTGCTCATCTTGAGAAATGACACCTTCTTTCTCCTGTGTCTTAAGAGCGGAAAGTACTTCCTCGCGTGCCTTGCGAAGTGAGATGCGCGCGTCTTCAAGTTTGTCCTTGAGCAATTTGACGAGTTGCGCGCGACGCTCCCCGGTCAATTCGGGAAAAATAACACGAAGTCCGGCCTCGTCGGTCGTCACGGAAAGTCCGATATCAGCCTTCTGGATCGCAAGCTCGATCGCCTTGGTCTGCGTCCTGTCCCAAGGAGCAATGCGCAAGGTACGCGGATCCTCCATCGCGATATTCGCGACATGCGCGATCGGAGAATAAGACCCGTAAGACTCAACGGAAATAGAATCAAGTATCGCCGACGTCGCACGTCCGGTACGAAGGAGTGAAAGCTCCTTTTTGAACCACTCCTCAACTTCGACCACCTCAGCTTTGAATGAAGAAAAATCGTATGTCATGATGCCCTCCAGTGTAGCAAAAAATACGGTTCACTCAAAGGGAGGGAGGGTCGGGAGCGTTACCGCCAAGTGTCCAAGAAGTATTTTGGGAGAAGAAGATGCACTAAACGAATAGCGTCGTGCGAGAACAAGATCTCCGAGCGATCGCGCGATCGCGCGATCCGGAGTGGGGAAACGTCTAGTAAGCACGATCTCGAGTGCTCCGATGAAGCGTCGCATATCCTTCCGTGAGGACTTCCTCTCCTCTCCTTTTGTGGAAATGAGCGGTTCGATGCGACGTAAACGCTCGGCGATTGACGATGAGAGAAACTTCTCGGCGTCATCTACGTCACTCGCCGCATGTTCCTCCTCGACAGAGAGCGTGATCATCCGTGAGCGAAGCGTTGGAAGAAGGACGTCGACAAGTGATACAAGGAGGAAAAAATGCGTATGCGCGGTAGGATCTTCAAGCGTTTTCAGAAGCGAATTCTGCGCCTCCGTCGTCATCGAAGAGAACATGAGTATGATATATTTTGCTCCGCCATCCACGCCAAAAAAAGATTGCTCGTGTATGACTTCGGTCGCTTCGTTGAGCAAAAAGTTTTCCGCCTCATGGATCACAATGTCTCCCCTTTCTTGAGCGGAAGGATCCACGCGTGAAATGAATGAGAGTAGCGCATCTTTCGCAAGCGCCATGTCGCCCTCAATAAGATAGGCATGATGTAAACGCGCAAGATCCTCCGGTAATCCAAGTTCCATACCTCGAGTATAGCACATGGAACCCGATTGTAATGAGAGAGAAAATTTTGACAATTGCGAGAAAAATCCGATAATGGATAAGGATATTTGAAAGGGAGGACATCATGGACTACCGCGCCTTCACAAGTGAACTCCTTATTGCGAAAGAACGGATTGCCTGCATTCACGGCGAAGATGCCGTAGATGAGCAACCGGGGATCACGATCCTTTACAACGAAGGGACGTCGTTCTTCAAACCTGTTGAATCGCGCACAGACCAAGCAAAAATATGGTCAGAAATTCTCGCGCTTCGCCCTCATCACTTCACCCGGTTCGTTGATATTCTCTTCAACCCCGAAGACGTCGCATGTGTAGAGCTCCTCTTGGATGAAAACGACACTCCGGAACTTGTGATCTCATTCAAGAACCACGGCTACCTCAACGACCAATCATTCCCGGAAGAAGACTACGAAGATCTCCCGCGCGCGTTTCGAGAACTCATTCTCGCGCTTGATGACCATCAAGCGTCACGCGCACAAAGTGCAGGATGCTTTCTTTCAAGCAAAACAAAACACTAACAAAAGACCCGCGCAATGCGGGTCTCTCTTTTTTAAAACGAACAACGATCAGCGTTTTGCAATGATCGATTTTCGGTATGTATCTAAATGCTCGAGCGCGACGCCCGTACCCTTCACGACACAGTAAAGAGAATCTTCGGCAAGGATCGCCTTGACTCCTGTGCGGCGAAAAACGAGTTCGGGGAGGTTGCGCAACTGAGAAGAACCGCCGGTCATAATAATGCCCTGATCAATGATATCCGCAGAAAGTTCCGGGGGGGTTTCCTGAAGGACATCCTTGATCGCTTTTACCATCTCGCGCAATTCTTTGTCGATCGCCTTTGTGATCTCGTTTGTTGAGACGGTGACAGAGCGAGGAAGACCCGCAATGAAATCACGGCCCTTGATGACCATGGTCAATTCTTCTTCAAGCGGGACCGCGGAACCGATCTTGACCTTGATGTCTTCGGCAGTCTTGTCGCCGATCGCAAGATTGAATGTCTTTTTAATATAATCAGAGATTGCTTGGTCAATACGCGTACCCGCACATTTCACCGAAGTAGAAGCAACGATCCCGCCAAGCGAAATAACCGCAACGTCGGTCGTTCCGCCTCCAATGTCGACAACCATGTGTCCGCGCGCTTCGTAGATAGGAATACCGGCACCGATCGCGGCAAGGATCGGCTCCTTCACAACATACGCGTTCTTGGCGCCCGCACGGATCGCGGCCTCAATGACCGCACGTCGTTCGGTTGAGGTTACCCCCGCAGGGACAGAGATCATAACCTCGGGCTTGAAGAGATTCCATCGCCCGAGCGCTTTGTTGATGAAGTAACGCAACATCGCTTCGGTCACACGATAATCGGCGATCACACCATCACGCATCGGACGGTACGCAATAATATCGTCGGGGGTACGCCCGATCATTTCTTTTGCCTCAATACCGACCGAGAGGATCTTGTTGTCGCGCTCGGCAACCGCAACGACAGACGGCTCGTTAAGCACAATACCTTTTCCGGGCACATAGACCAACGTGTTGGCAGTACCAAGGTCGATTCCAAGTTTTGAGGTCATGAATGCCATACGGCCAAATCTAGCACAAAAGAGGCGGTATGCGCAAACCGAAAGAAAGACCATCTATTGTCCTTCCGAAGAAGTGGTTTCAACCGAGACAATATCGAAACATGCCCGATCTCGTTCCCCCGCACATCCCGCGCTGTCCCTTCCGGAGATCTCAGAGACAACATCCGCATCGGTGCGCAGGTGAGGATTAGTAAGGTCCTCAAAATTGACCCCGAGATGATAGTACGCGCACCCGGTTCGAGGACCACAACGTCCAGCCCGCGAAAGGTCATCTGGTGAAACATAGGGCATGTACGTAAACGACCGAAGCGTAGCGTCACTCACCTCCCCTGTCGTGAGGTCACGCTTTGTACGGAGATCAAGAAGGGTCAAAGGAAACTTTCCTTCACGCTCACGATATGCCGATAGTGCAGTGATCAACTTCTGGAGCGTCTCCCGCTTCGCCGTGTCACGCACACGGAGGTCTTTGTTTTTCTTGTAGTCATTGATGCGAACCCAGAACTCCTCAAGCGTGAGGAACGGAGTCGGAGTGGTGACATTGAGCGCTTGACCATGACCGGAAAGTCGCACATCAATACGCACAGGACCACGCACTCGAACGCCAACAATATCGTCATCAAGATCCCCGCGGACAAACAACTGCACCAACTGCTCTGTCTCACTGTCAATCCACGCTTCGGCGGTGATCTTCGCGGCGGCATTTTTGAATCGCAACGCCTCATCTGAGGTCAGCTTGAGTTCATCCCCGGTGTATTTTCGATACAGTGCAATAAAGAAATCAGACATCGCCTCGGGTTCCGCGCGAAGCAAGAACCTTTTTACCGCGCGACCATCAAGCACTTCATCAGGAAGTGTGTCTTCGAAAACAAGCGGATCGTGGCGAGTATACAACGCGGCAAAGGAGGAGTCCTCCCCTCCGCTTCCAAAACTTCCATAGTCTCCGTCGGGAGATGCCGTTCCCTGAAGTGCTAATTCCCGCATGACCGCAGAGAGATCAACCTTGACCCAGTATGTTGCGGCAACATCCGGATCGATATCAGAACCTTCCGGATAGCGAAGAAGGGAAAAATACAACGCGTCATCCACAACATGAACATTCGCTTTCACGTCCGCCCCCCACTCATGATCAATAGTCAAAAGGTCGCCCTTGATGTCGATCTGATGCGTTCCGTCTCCAAATCCATTTGCGGTATTCCGGACAGAGCCCGAGAAAAGCAGATCGAGATCGATACGTCCGGAACGCTCAACACCATCAACATTCGCAATGAGAGCAAGTGAGGAGGATGCGGATCCGCGATAAGTGAAAGAGGGGGTCGTCGTAATATTCGTGAGTGCGGAACGGAGCACATCGGTCGTCTTCGATCCACGCATAGAAATCATCACGAACAAGAGACCTCCAAACACAAGAGAGAGGAGCAGGATAATAAGCGCCGAGCCAAGAATACGCTTGATCTTGTTTTTTCTTCGCAATTCCTCCGCAAGCGAGATCGGGGTCTTTGAGGTGACAAGAGTGCTCTTTGTTAACGGTTTCTTTGTTTTTCCCGACAACGAAGAAGGGCTCTCCGGGAGTGTGACCGGAACAGGAAGAGGTGCGGGAGATGGAAGCATCTCGTCAGATACTGCGGGAATGGAGGGCATACTTGCCCCCTTTCCGCGAAGGAGGAGATCCCCCGCATTGCGCTTCGGCGAAGGATTTTGCGCGGGAGAAGGAATATGCACCACAGAGGGAGGAGGCGGAGTGGGAGTTGTACTCGTTGCCCGCTGTTCGTGGAGCAAGAGATCCGAGCTCATGGTGCGTTTCTTGGGAACAGGAGTGCGCGGGGTCGATGACGTGTAAGGTTTTGGCTCGTGGGCTGTCTTCTTCTCCCCCTTTTCCCCTCCTGACGCCCACACTTCAGCAAGCGAACGAGTCTCCACTTTCTTCTCTTCCGAGGCGGAAGGTTCGGGCAACGGCTCGCCGGCATCCTCACTACTTACTTCTGTGATCTTCGAGAGGTCGAACTGAACGATCTTTTCGTCCGGCAAGGACTGGGGGGCCAACACCTCAGCGCTCGGTGTGAGCTCTTTGTATCTCCCCTCCATAGGTACGCGCTTTTGCTCAAGCATGTCACGAAACGACCACTCCGGTTTCTTCCCAAACACAAAGGGCCCATTCGAGGGGGTCTGCGGTGTCGAGATCGGAGCGGAAGTACCCGAGAGTATTGTCGCATGTACCTCGCTTTCGTCAGCATCAAGAGTGAACTCATCTCCGGAAAGCGGTACGGGAGTCGGCTGTGCGAACATGGGAATCGAGAGAGAAGAAGCGGAGGGAGGAGGCGTGGGGGCTGATGTTTCCCCCGAAAAGATCCCAAGGAAATCTTCGACGGGTTCATCCTTCGCCCGAGTCGGTGGTTCGGACACACGGTCAAGAGACGAAAGCGGGAGGGGGCGAAACGACGACAACGGAGCACCTTCAGGTGCAACAGGAGACACTGTAGCGGGAGGAGACACAACAGGAGTGTCACTTGGTTTTACTGAAGCAACGACAGCGGACGGAGCCAGTACAACGACAGGCGGCTCGACTTCCTTCACTGATGGTGATGTTGCAACCAAAGAAGGAGCTTCCGGTTGCGAGACGTGAGGAGTCCCCTCTTCTTTCAAAGAAGACAGCGGGGGTTCAGAAGGAGGCACTGATGGTGTCACAACAGGAGCGGGAGGTGGCGTGGACTCTTGGGGTGGTGTCGGTATTACCCCCTCCTCAACAGGAGTTGAGGGTGCGGCAAGCGACAGAGAAGGTGTGGTGGCCGGCTCGGATGATACCGGAGAAGATACGGCAAGTGGCGCGGGAGGGGGCACGTCGTCGCGCCGTGAAGGTGAGTCGCTTGACGGAGCGGTAATGGTGGGCGAGGGAGGCACTACGTCGTTCACTGTAGCGGTCACCGCCTTCTCCGCGGAAGTCGTCTCGGGGGCAAGGGGTGGGGTGGGTGCGTTCGGCAAAGGTTCGTTCACACGGCGCAGTGCCTCCGCGACATCTTCACTCGTCCAACCTCCTTCCGCAATAAGCAGCTCCTCAAGTTCGGAGGTTGACATCCCTTCGGCAAGCTGCGCGCGCAGGAAATCCAAAAGCTCGTCAGTGATCATACGTATCATTG
>JACCDV010361579.1_pt1 | contig 16739 bp, 15 predicted proteins | sample 7446131 | NCBI WGS metagenome assembly JACCDV01 (sample SAMN15323448, study PRJNA562643) | freshwater metagenome | isolation source: river surface water | place: USA:Blue River Watershed | collected 2017-08-17 | reverse complement strand
GTTAGCTAATAATTCTAAGATAGGCAAGACGAATCCTGCTGTTTTGCCGGTACCCGTTTGTGCAGCAGCCATGACATCGCGGCCTTGAAGAACCGCCGGAATCGCTTGGGCTTGAATCGGTGAAGGCGTTTCATATCCTTGGGCTTTAACCGCATCAAGAATAGGAGTCGATAATTTTAATGAAGAAAAACTCATGAAAGTACCTCAATAATAGTTGATTATTTATCATCATGTTAATCACTTAACTTTGATGGAATCCAACCCTTAAGAAGCAATTAAAAATGTATGACGCGCATAATAGCACGAAAACTATCGAAACGCATTATTGGCCTGGTATAATAGGCGAAATTTCAAGGACTTATAGCCACTTTAGCGAGACAAAATCAACAATGCATGAAATAGATAAATTAGGCTGGCTCTATATCCACAATAAACGTTTATTAGGGTCCCGTTCGCACGACAAAGATATCGTCTATACCCATTCTACTAATTAGCACAATTATGCTATGGCAATCAATAATTGAAAATTTTTTCTTTCCGATTATAATGATATTTTACCAAGCGAATCGCTGCTCCTCTATAACAAAAAGAAGGATAATAAGATGTATAATGAACAGGTTTCTCACGCGTTATCCAAACAAATCCAAGCCAAAAATAGTTTGCTAGACGCTCTATCAACTACTAACCAAATGATTTCTAATAGTTTAATGAGCTGGCCTACATTAGACTTTAAAACGAATGTAAAACAAATCAAGATAAAAGGCCACTGGAATACTCCAACATTTATTGAAGTTGTAAAAATATTTTTCGATAGCTTTAATAAAATAATTAAAGAACAGAAATTGACTTTTAGATATAAGACTTATAGTTTACAACCTGTGTTTGAACCACTTTTAGCTGGTTATAAAGGCAGATATAAAGAACTTTCTCTCTTTCTTATTGCCAGCAATGATGTAATGGTTAATTTACTATTAGATATACTTGAATTAACTCAAATTTATGATCAATTTAAAACTGACGATTTTATTCCTACTATTTTTGATTTCGACATATTATTTTCTATTGTTTATGAACTTGGCAAAGAAAACTCATTCAATCAAAGCTTAGATGACATGGTAGGAGATATTCATCTAGCGATTATGAAAAGTTATGGCAGTGAAACGAACCCAAAAAATGCAACCGTGTTCCACGATGCAGCCGTCAATTTAGCAAAGAAAATAGTTGATTGTTTTTTAGATGCTAAAGATTTTGAATTAAAATTCCATCCATTTTTTACCAGAAAAGCTGGGCCTGATACTGATCCGCTAGTTCGTTTACAAAAAAATTTACAAGAACTCATTAAATGTAAAATTTCTTCACTAGAAAAGTCAAAAAAAGAAAGTGGCTGCATTATTTCTTAAAATAAGCGATACCCATACCCATTCTACTTCAAAATGCGAGAGTTGTATCAAGGATAAAGGATGAAAATCGCATTTTGAAGTAGAATGGGTATATATCGAGGAATTAAAAAAATTCGCAAGATAGTGCTTTAGCTATATAATTAACTATCTAGAGCCAACTCTATAACAAAAAAAGAGCTTAACATGTACAACGAAGCAACTGCGCAATATCTACTTCATCAATTTCAACTAAAAACTCCTTCTCTAAAGCTAAGTTTAATTAGTGGGGAATTAATTAATATTAACTTAGAAATGTTGATTTTATTAGATGCTGGCACCATTGAGAAATTAGTAATAGATGGCAAAGAATTCACTAAATTTTCTCACAACAAAGAAAACATGACTATTATCATCATCCATACTTTTTTGAAAAAATTTAATATCCTCATGAAGGAATCAGGGCAACATTTCATGTTTTACCTATTGGCCCTAGCGACCCAACTGACTAAAGCACATAATGAAGTAGAAAATATTCATGCTCTTACTAACACTCAAGAACAAGGGGAATTAATCACTATAGTGCTTTATGTCTTAAATCTGCCCATCTTAATGAGAGGAGCCGCTGGCATGGGGAGTTTTCCTTGTATAACGATTTTCGATATTGATATGTTGCTAACCATTTTTTATGAGATACATTCTTCGAGTGGACCTGCTTCTGGAGAAATAACAGAAATAATACAAACAAGAATTGATGCAACCATTATGCAATGTTATGGGTCTCATGAGGAAACTGCTGCTATTTTCCATAATCTGGCTAATGTGCTGGGTAAGAAAATTGCTCAGCATTTCTTAACAACAAAAACCTTAGAACTTCCTCATCCTTTTTTTCTTCCACCCTCTTTAACTGTCGGTTCACCGCTATTTTCTATTTTTGGTCCAGTAAGAAGAGATTTAAAAAAAATGCTCGGCATTCATAAACAACCTTCAGAAGGACATTTACCTCAAGAAAATCCAGGTCCCGTCTTTCCACCTCCTCCATCAGGAGCGCAGGGTTCTTCTTAATAACCTTATTGAAAAGTGGCTATTTGAGTATATAATTAAAATTTCTGTATTAAAAGTTGATAATAAAAAAGGTTAAGAAATGTATAATCCCGCGCTTGCTGATGATTTGTTAAAAAAAATTCAAGAAAAAGATCCCAAGATTCAAATTGCTTCAGACAGTGGAATGCTAGAAAGTAGTAGCTTAATGGAGTTGATTTTATTAGACCTAACGACAATTAAGCCATTTCAAATTTTGGGTAAATTTTATAATAAATCAGCCGCCCCTCAAATAATAAATGAAGCGATTATTCGAACCTTTTTTGCAAAATTTAATTCTCTGATTAATGAACGAGCATCCACTTTACGCAGTTTTCAACCGCAATTAACTCAACAATTTAAAGACATCATTAGTGAATACGAACAGCAACAATCACCTGATTTCATGACTATAAATCAACGTCGCTTACTTAATTTAATTTTTTGCACCCTAAAATTAACCGAAGATACAAGCTCATTAAATAGCTCTATTTTAAATATCTCTACTTTCACCCCTACTATATTTGATTTTGATATGTTGCTAGAACTTATTAACGAATTAAATAAGCACTTAAATGAAGCAAGTTCAGAAAACGAATTTTTCTTAACCTTTATTAATAGTATGCGAAAAAAAATTAATTCTGTTGTCTTGAAATGTTACGACCAAACTACAGACTCTGCCACAGCACAAACTCTTCATGCTGTGGCAGAAGCTTTAGGAAAAAAAATGGCTCAATATGCCATCGAAACAAAAAAAATCGATAGGATTCCGCACCCTTTTTTCGAGTCAATGAAGCTATCGAAAAATCGTTGGATAGGTCAAATCAGGCAGAAACTACAAGAAACCATTAAAGTTAAAGATGATTCTTGTATTATTTCTTAATCTATACTATTTTTCAGTAAAAAAATGTTGATGAGCGCATGCTAATCTTTGATATAGTTAGCAGCATCACCGACATCGTCGAGGGATGCTTCATTTAAGCCTTATATCGTCGCGTTCTTTAACCACAGTAAAATTAAACTCATTATGAACATTTTTACGTAATGCGGGTTTATCGATTAATTTTAAATAATGCGCTGCTTCAGCATGATCAGTATCGACAGCAATCTTCAATAACCAGATAGCATCGTCTAAGCGTTTTTCCGCTATCATCGACACGCCTAAATGATACGCGGCATCTAACTCACCTTTCAGTAATTTCGTTTTGAAATATTGATCATGAGTGCATACAGCTAAATCGATAACTTGTTGTCGTGTTTTAGTGTTCATAGTTTTTATTCCTTCAATAATTTAATTTATCTGAATAAATAACACTATTTCATTTTAGGTAGGTTTTTAGCGCATTAACGGGCTAAAAATATTGATTATTATATTTATCCCTTCCATATCCCTATGTATCGTGAAAAGGGTTTTGCGGCTCATTCTTGATTTTTTTTCTTGCTATCTTCAGAACTTGCCGACCCCTCAACCCACTCATGGGGGACACTCTGGCATACTCTTGTCATTTTTTGTTTTTATCGTCAGAGTACGCCACCCCGTTTTCGCCAGTTTTTAAAGCAGCTGGCAACTGCTTTCCCCTAAACCCGAGATGACTAATTCAGTCTATGTGGTGCAAGCGTGGATTATGTTTTTATTTTCAGCCTTCTTATGCGGGCCGCCTACTGCTTGCATCCTTCCATAGCTTCTTGTTATATAATTTGGTAAAATTTCATACTATGTATTAATCGTATGATTTTTATCTTCGCCTCTTCCTTGTCGCGATGTGTATATGAAACCATATTGGCAAACAAAGAAAAACCACCATGAATGCATGCATTTTTTGCCACGAAATTCTGTAGGCATTTTATCAGTCAAAAATCAAAAAATGTACAAAAGAGGGAAAAAGGCATGAAAAAAACTACTAATATTGTTAAAAATCCCTATAATTGGGATAATTCCCTCAATAACACTCAATTTTATGAAGTAGAAAAAATTCAAGCTATTCTATCGAATTATGCTCAACGTGGTGGTTTACAAGCGGGTGAAGACTTAGATGTGATTTATAACGACATTAAAGATAGCTCTGCCTTATTAGATGTGGGGGCAGGTTATGGCCGAATTATCGAACAACTTTTATTACGTCGCTACAATGGTAAAATCTATGCGGTAGAGCAAAGTCATATTTTTTGTGAGACGTTGCGCAAGCAATTTGGTAACCAAATTATGCTATACGAAGGCAATATTCTTACCTATCAACCTTCAGAAAAATTTCCTACCATTTTGTGTTTATGGTCGATATTGACAGATTTCACACCGCCAGAACAAATAGAATTCATCCAATATCTTAGGGATTTACTCACTCAAGATGGCAAAATTTATTTGGATACAACTATTCATAATCAGCAACCTGCAAATGCAACGAGCTTGCAGCAACAAGAATATGCTATTGAAGAACTAGATGGGAAATTACGCGGTTATATTCCTTCACCAGAAGAAGTGGAGGCTTATTGTCAACAAAGTGGTATGCGTTTAGAAAAAATGATTCGCTACCAAACTTCGACGCAACGCCTTCGAATTATGTATGTTTTAACGCATTAATTATGGTTACGATTAGAGATTTGCACACAACCATTTAAAAACGGTGCATTCTTTGGCATCTCTTGAGTTTCGCACGCCGCTTGCGCCGCGACAAAATCGGGGTCTGTTGTTAATATATCGCTAGCAGGTAACATTTTAGTGTCATTGTCCGCCGTATAATGATAAAACTTAAATTGCGCTAATTTCGCCATTTCATACAAGGCTGTGCCTTCAATACATAAATCGCTATTCATAATATCTTCTAAATATTTATTTAATAGCGAACGTACATTATACATATCGGTCACAATACTAGACCGTGACGAAGATTTAGCAGAGACTTTTATTGCCGTTTCATATTGAAAAGAATAATATACGGAACGCTTATCTTCGCGATTAAATACGGAATAATTAGTTGGACCAATGATGATAGGCGCATATTGCACGCCATATTCTTCGGTAAAAATACGCATCAACTCCGTCACGGGTGCCACACTATCATCCAATGTCGGAGCAAAGCTCGGTACAGCACCCACACTCATGGTTAACAGATGATTAGCAACATCAGCTACATACGGATCGGGTTTAATACCGCGACATTCATGAATATTCGTTAAGGTGAGATCCCAACAAAATTGACTGCGCCAAAATTCTGCGCCCTTCCAAGCTGAGCTAATGATATGAGTCTTGAATTTATGCCAAGCAAAATCATGCATCGAATCGACCCAAGCCTTAGAGAAATATACCACTTCGGTTTCCCATTCTTGTTCAAAATTAGCTGATTGCGCTAATTGTTTAAAGACACCCCAATGTTCCGATAAATATTTCGGTGGGTCGGCATGAATATCATATTTTTTTTGCAATTTATTAAAGGCATTGTTTTGACTGATTTTCGGTAACATGAAAATGGAGCGCGCACCAGCGGTCATATCCCATAAAGGAATTGGCGTATAAAATAAAACTTTTTCTTTAACATGTTCTAGCACTCCCCAAACTCCGAACAAAGTCCCTGGTTCGAAAAAGCCAAAAGGAATACTTCTATTTTCTAGTGAGATAAGCAATTCAATAGTATTTTGTAAAACAAAGGTCATAGGGTTCGTCCCCATGACATAACCTAGTTTTTGCTTAATATTATCGCTAACGTCGCTGGAATCAAATGGTAGTAATCGGTTATCATCGGTTGGGAAATATAATTTCCCATTTTTTAAAATTTCAGCGCCATAAGGATATTTAGCGAGAAATAAAGTGTGGGAATCATCGGGATCAAGTTCATCAATCAAAGCCGCCAAAGTGGGATTAGTTTCGTGAAAACGATGGCGCACATCACGCCATGTTAATTCTTGCATAGCTAAATTTACTTCCACAATCTATTAACCCACTTTGACCTTAGATTCTTTCATTCATTAAATAGGTGTGCTCATTTTAATTCCTCTCTTATTTTTATACATTTATAACTATCTTTTAATTATTATTGCCATTGCACTTTTTAAACCTGATTTTCTCCATTCTGATGAGAAAACCATTAACATATACTGTAGCAGTTATCTTACATGTTACAACTGCATCAAAACTGGACAGCTTCATGTAGTGCGCTATTATGGCAAATTTTTTGCTAAAAAGATACCATTATGTTAGCAAAAATGTACAAAAACGAATAATTTGATTAGAAATTGTAAAAACTTTGACTTACATCAGCTTCTGGCCCCAGGGGAGGCAAAAGCAGCCTATCCAGATAGAAATACGCTATAATCTTTTATCCATTTTTTGTAAAAAGGATTTACTTACAATATGCCGAAAAAAATAATGAAGACGGGCTTATTTACCCTCTGCGTCTGTGAATTTGTTTCTCAATTAATCGGCTTTGGCTTGCTAACGACTATTATTTTACGCTTGCATGCTGACTTTCATCTATCCGACCATGCAGCCTTCTTGGTATTTGGTAATTATGCGGCCCTCTCCTTTGCTAGCTTATTGTTTGGCGGTTTAATCGCCGATCGGTACTTAGGTATACGCCGGGCTATTCTTTTGGGTGGAATATTACTACTCGTCGGTAATATAGCCTTAGCGATCAATCATCTCTTTATTTTTTATAGTGGACTGGCTGTAGTCATGATGGGCAATGCGTTATTAAGAATCAATGCCATCAGTATGCTCGGAAAAATTGCCGCGCAACACAATATGAATCGCGAACAAAGTTATACACTACTGTATGTGTCGATGAATATCGGCGCATTATTAGGCCCTGTTATATATGGGCTATTAGCGCAACGGTGGGGTTGGGCCAATTGCTATTATTTTTCTGCAGTCACTGTGAGTGTTGCATTATTATTATTTTATTCCCATCCCGCTTTACAGCTAAATACTACGCCCACTAATCCTCACCCCGGCTATCTATTATTACTCATTGCATTGATTGCCCTGTTTGAAATTTTATTATCTTATACCACCTACACCAGCAATATATTATTACTCGCTTTTCTAGGCATTTCTCTGTGGTTGGTTTGGTATGCTAAGCAGCATAGAACCACTGAAAAAGTTTTGTTTGGCTTATTCTGGCTAAATTGTTTTTGCGTATTTTTCTTTTCGCTAAGTCTTCAAGTTGGCGGGTCAATAACGTTATTCGTCGAACACACTATCCCCCGTACCTTTTTACACTGGCAAATTCCCACCAGTTTCTTCAGCGCTTTAGATCCCTTATTTGTCGTCTTAACCGCGCCACTATTTGCCTGGATATGGCGACGACTCGCTCAAAAACAACGTGAACCTAGTGTCATAGGCAAAATTATTATTGGGATTTTCCTGGCGATTTTAGCTTTTGTGTTATTAAGTTTTATCGCTTATAAAATCCCAAACTACGCGATGATATGGTTAGTGATAGCGTATTTATTGTTGGGTGCGGGCGAAATTTGTTTAACCCCTGCTGTCTTATCTATGACTAGCGATCGGGCACCAGAAGCTTTAAAAAGTACCTTAATGGGTAATTGGTATCTGTATGTCGCGATGGCAGGAGTATTTTCCGGTCAACTTTCTACCTTGACAACGTTACATGGCCAAACTGATTATGCCCATGGGTTTTTATTGATTGCGGCGATTGCATTGGTGGCAATGTTAATCGTTGTGTTGTTACGCAAGCGGACGTTACAATTATTAGCGGACGGTGGATAGCGTCGCTATGCGGGCAGACCGCATAGGTCTGCCCCTGCGTGTGCGTCCGTGCACAATCCACCGATCAACCCTCCCGTCTTTCCGGAATTGGCGTAGCCAATATCCGGAAACCAGAAGAAAATGCTGGATTACCGCCTGCGCGGTAATGACGAAGAAGGACGCAAGAACGACGGTAACAAAGAAATTAACTTATAACATCAACCGCTTCGATATGATAAATATACACCGGATCAGTTAATGAAGCTTGGGAACGAATCATTTGTAATTCCGTTTCGCCTCGATGGTAAGTATCAGCAAAAATATCATAAATAACGCTAGCAGTATAATGCAATGCTTTCGGCGCATTCCTATGCTCTAAATATTTCGCTAAAAATAAAGCGGCTGTCGCATCCCCTGCCCCACTGACTTTGGCTGCTAAAGGTAATTTAGGGGTACGCACCATCCAACTCGCTAAACCATTACTAACTAACATCGCGATTTCTCCTTCGCGCATTTCTGTGGTCATAATACTAGTCACTAATACAATCTTGGGACCCTGCTGGTGTAACATCCGACAAGCATGAACGACGTCGGCTAAAGTCTTAATTTTAGTCTCAGTTAACACGCCCAATTCAAATTGATTAGGGGTAATAATGTCTGCTAATCGCACTGCTTGTTCGCAAAAGAAGTTAATCAAATTTTCTCGAACATAAATGCCGGTATCAATATCGCCCATCACAGGATCGCAGCAATAGAGGACATCTGAATTGTCCGCTTTGGCTTCCCGAACCACATCCACTACGATTTCACCTAAACTACTATCACCCATATAACCCGTTAAAATCGCATCGTAATCGCTTAAACGACGTTGTTTCTTTACGCCAGCTAAAATCCGTTTAATATGATCATGATCGAAAATATCCCCTTCATACTCATCATAACCAGTATGATTGGAAAATTGGGTAGTATTAACTGCCGTCACATCATAGCCTAAACGTTGCAAGGGAAAAACGGCGGCACGATTACCAACATAACCATAGGCAACATGAGATTGGATAGATAAAATATGTTTTGATTGCATAACAGCCTCGATACAACGATCATTGTAGATCGATTTTACGATTTGTCAATGATCTTTTCCTTCAATAAATAAAACTTTACGTTAACTGACAAGATTGATTTTTTAATGATAATTCTCTATAGTAAGTTTACTCAAAATAAAGGGAGAGAACATGAGATTCATTCATTGGTTAGCCGTCATTTTCGTTATTATTGGCAGTTTAAATTGGGGTTTAATTGGCATTGCGAATTTTAACCTTATCGCTCAATTAGTTTCTGACGAAATCGCCCGTATCATCTACGGTGTGGTCGGCCTTAGTGCGATTTACTTATTAGTTAACTTAAGACAAATGGGTTAATGCGTTATTGTTGGATTATAATAGGGGTATGGGCGAAACTGTGTTTTGCCCTTCCTGCCATAACGCTTGTCGAAAGCGTTCCTCTCGATACCATCTATGGCCAAAAATCGATTCCACAAACCGAAGCGGTATGGACGCAAATGATTCAAGCTGCCAAACAGTCTATCGATATTGGCGCCTTTTATATTAATAGCACACCGAACTCATCCATGGCCCGCATCATCGATGCCTTAAATACCGCTGCTACGCACGGCGTCACCATTCATGTATTACTCGACCAGTCATTTGCTAAACAAAGTACCGATAGCGTTAAATTACTCAACGCTGCGATTCAAATTCGTTATATCGATATGAAACAATTAGCCGGTGGCGTCATGCACGCTAAATACATGGTTATCGATCGTCATGTGGTATTTATTGGCAGCCAGAATTTTGATTGGAAAGCCATCAGTCAAAACCATGAAATGGGCGTTTACGTGGATAATGCCCGCTTAGCCAATACCATTGAACAATTGTTTTTATTAGATTGGCAATTAGCCTTGCTGCATTCACGCCAACAAGCCTGGCCCATCGTGGATCATGATCACGTAACCGATATCGTCAATTATCAACATCCCATTACGATGGGTGATGCGCAACTTTTTCCCGCCTTTAGCCCCAAAAGTTTAACGCCGCCCCACTTCGATTGGGAATTAACGCAGTTAATTTATTTATTAGACCATGCTAAACAATCGATCCATATTCAAGTTTATCAATATTCAGATAAACGTTATTCTCGACAACATAAAAAATGGTTGGCACTCAACCAAGCGTTGATCGCCGCCGCTAAGCGTGGCGTTACCGTACAATTAATCGTATCCGATGTCATGTTACATGATCGAGCGTTAGCCGATTTAAAACAATTAAGTCAAGAAAATAACATCACTATCAAAATGAGCCATATACCTTTATATCAGGGTCATACAATTGCTTATGCGCGGGTAGAACATGCTAAATATATGATCATCGATCGACAAATTTGTTGGGTAGGCACTGGCAATTGGTCCAATGATTATTTTTATGCGAGTCGCGATCTCACGCTGATTCTGAATAGCACCACTTACGCAAAACAATTAGAATCGGTATTCCAACAAGATTGGAATGGCCCTTATGTTAGCGTCATAAAATAAATTTGTTAATCTTCCCCAATTAGTATTGATTTAAGTCGGCTTGAATAATATCGAACGATTCTATTACGATCGCTCGTAAAAATTAATCGGTTAAAAACACAACGCTAGTTAATGGGATTCTTAACTAGCGTTTAATAACTCAGCCACTTCAATCGCCGCATAAGTCAACATACCATCACAACCCGCGCGTTTAAAACTCAATAAACTTTCTAACAAGACACTGTCATTATCTAACCAACCATTTTGTGCAGCAGCTTTTAACATCGCATACTCACCGCTGACTTGATATGCAAAAGTAGGAACAGCAAATTGTTGCTTCACTTGTTGCACAATATCTAAATAAGGCATACCGGGTTTCACCATCACCATATCCGCCCCTTCAGCGATATCGAACGCTACTTCGCGCAACGCTTCACGGCTATTGGCCGGATCCATTTGATACGATTTTTTATCTTTTTTACCTAATGCATTTTTCGAGTTTACTGCATCACGAAAAGGACCATAAAAACTCGAGGCATATTTAGCGGCATATGACATCAACAGCGTATTGTGTTGTCCTGCTGATTCTAAAGCGGCACGAATAAATCCAATGCGACCATCTTGCATATCCGATGGCGCGATGATGTCGCTGCCTGCTTGCGCTTGCAATAAGGCTTGTTTTACTAAGATTTCGACACTCACATCATTCGCTACGATATCATCGATGATGATGCCATCGTGACCATGTGTGGTATAAGGATCCAATGCGACATCGGTCATGATACCAATATCATAGCCAGCATCTTTAATCGCTTTAACGGCCTGGCAAATCAAATTATCGGGATTCAACGCTTCTTTACCATCGGCGGTTTTTAATGTAGCTGCAATGACAGGAAATAAAGCGATGACGGGAATACCTAATTCCGCCGCCTGTTTGACGCGCGGCAATAAAGTATCGATGCTATAGCGATTCACACCCGGCATCGAGGCAATAGGCTCAACGATATTTTTGCCATCGACAATAAAGACGGGCCAAATCAAATCGGCGATTTGCAAATGAGTTTCTTGCACTAAACGGCGTGACCAATCCTGCATGCGAGTGCGACGCAAGCGAGTGCTAGGATATTGCCCTATAAATGGCTTCATGCTGACTCCTTGATATTTTTAGCAAAGTTAAAAATAAATGCTAAAATATGATGCAAGCCGTTGCTGCGGGTCGGACTTAAATGTTTATCCAAGCCAATCGCCGTAATAAATTCCGGGGGTGCCGCCAATATTTCTTCTGGGCGACGGCCACTATAGACTTTTAGCAAAATCGCAATCAAGCCTTTGACAATAGCCGCGTCGCTAGTCGCAGCAAAGTGAATGACCCCATCATCCACCTCGGGATGAAACCATACTTGAGCTTGGCAACCATGGATTCGGTAGTCTTCTATTTGCCATGCCTCAGGATAACCCCGCAATTGGCGACCCAACTCGATAATATACTCATAGCGGTCCATCCACTCCGATAATGATTGGAAATCCGCAATCAATGCTTGTTGAGCGTGGATAATCGATGCAGCCATAATACAAAGTCTCACCTTATAATAGGGGCTATTTTAGCATAAGCTATCGTATAGGGGTATTTAAAGACTGAGGATATGAAGCCCTACGAACTAATAACTCTCTCAATTCCTTAGCCGTATTCGTTTCTCCATATCCATACCAATTGCTGTGCGTGTTAATATGATAACCTTCATTAGGTTTCTCATGAAGCAAAACGTCACTAATCATTTTATGAACATCATCATCAGAAAAAGGAAGAATGGTCTGTATTAAACGCTGCAATCCTTGTTTTTTAGCAAGAGATTGTGTCGAGTCTATACAGCCACCGAGAGTATCCAATACTTCATTTTTCCAAAGCGAAAATATTTTAGCTCTATGATTAACAGATAATAATGTAGATCGTAATTCATAAAATACCGCTAAATCTTCATCCTTAGCAATTTCATATGCCGGCAACACCACTTGTTTTCTTTGGATAGAATCATAGCTATAAACCACTTTAGAGCGAATATCTTTAGAAGGAAAATAACATGTTTTTTGTTTTTGAAGTAAATATTCCATTTTACTTCCATAATTAATCACATCTTCCATATTGTCTTTTTTCATTACTCCTTGGTGCGAACAATTTTTCGATAAATTATTTTTTTGATTTAAAATTTCTAAAAATTCTTTATCTTTCCCGGTCAAAACAACTTTCTGGAGATTCCCTTTTTTTTCGAGCCTTACTATTCCCATTCGCGCTGCAATATTGCAATAGATACGACGATTAACCAATTGATATTGTAACCGTGCAGCGAAACTATTATTAACCAGAAAAGACGTATATGCATCAATTAAATTATAATTAGGCATACCTGCATGACAAGCAGTTAAACTAATACGTAATTTTAAATGTGGCGATGACACACAATCTGCAATTAATTGTGCAATCATTTCCACAGAAAAAGTTGTTTCAGGATTACCTGTATATTCCTCGCTAAGCAAACAATTGTAACCAGGTAGGCAATGTCCCACTAAATAAAGTAATAAATTACCATTAATACCGAAGAAAGCATTTTGAATCTCTGCTTTTTTCACAGAGATTTCATTCGTATTTTCAAGATTAATAAACCTAAAATTATCTGCTGAGTAACCTTTAGCTATCCATTTGGCTGCGAGAACTTTCTTAGCCAATTTACGCTTGTCAAAAGCGATGACAACACGACGCGCATATTTATCGGCAGCAGGATAAGACATGATTATTTTTTCTTCTTATTAGTATTTTTGTCTATTATCGTCAATAGAAATTAAGGAAAGATTAAATCAAGCGTAAAGATTTATAGCCAATGGCGACGCGCTAATAATGCGTTCAATTCTTTCGCCGTATTCGTTTGTCCATATCCATACCAATTGCTGTGCGTGTTAATATGATAACCTTCATTAGGTTTCTCACACAACAAGGCTTGATTAATCAATAGATAAGCATCTTCGCCGGACAATCGTGAAACTGCCCTTAATAACCGATATAATCCTTCCTGCTTATTAGGGCATCTCGTTAACCTCATACATTTATTAATCGTATTCCAGGCATCTAATTTCCAAGAATCCATTTTACAATAAGTTTGTTTTTCTAGCGACAATGTTACGTGCAAAGCATTAAATTGGCTTGATACTGCTTCGCTAGACATTTCATAAGCCGGTAAAATTACTTGTTTTCGTTGAATAGAGTCATAACGATAAATGACTTTTGAACGAATATCTTTTTCAGGAAAACAACAGGCATTTACCTGATCAAGCAAATGTTCTATTTCACGGTTATAATGAATCGTATTCTTAATACTATCGTTTTTCTTTTCTGATAAATCCTTTTCTTTCTTTAAAATTTTTCGGTATTCCTGATCTTTTTCAGGCATAATGACTTTTTGAACATTCTCTTTCGCAAAAAAATATACCACTCCCATCCGCGCTATCACATCACAATAAACATGGTGTTGAGTTAATCGATGTTGTAAACGGGCAGCAAAACTATTATTAATACGAGAGGATACATAGGCATCAGCCAACCTATAATTAGGCACTCCCGCATAGCAAGCAGTTAAGCTGATTTTAAATTTTGGTCTTTTTCTATCAAAAGGAAGTCCAAAACTGTTAATTGGTAAACAGTCAGTAATTAAATTGGTAATAACATCTACAGAAAAATAAAAACGTCTATTTTCTGACACTGGTGTGCTCGTTAAGTAACTATCTCCTGATCCACAGTGCCCAACAATATAAAGAGTGAAATTATCACTTACCCCACAAAATGCTGCTCGAAGGTCAGATTTCCCTACTTCAACTTCATTAATATTTTTGATTTGAATAAATTTAAAATTATCTTCAACATATTCTTTGCTACGCCATTTTTTAATAAAAAAACTTTTCGCAGATGAATTCATTTCATCTTGCTCAAAAACAATAACGATACGACGGCGCGCATATTTATCGGCAGCAGGATAAGACATGATTATTTTTTTCTTCTTATTAGTATTTTGGTCTATTATTGTCGAGGGAGATTAAGGAAAAATTAAATATTCGGTTCATTCGTCTTTCCGGAATTGGCGTAGCTAATGTCCGGAAACCAGGAAAAAAGAGATGGATTCCGGATAAGTGCTACGCACTTTCCGGAATTGACGAGCGAGTGGGTGGATAGCATCCCAACAGCGGGCAGACACATAGGTCTGCCCCTTGTAATTAAATAAATTTTTGTAGGGGCGCACCTGCGTGTGCATCCGTGCACAATCCACCGAACGCCCCTTCGTCTTTCCGGAATTGGCGTAGCCAATGTCCGGAAACCAGAAAAAAATGCTGGATTACCGCCTGCGCGATAATGACGAAGAAGGGAGGCGGTAATAACGAAAAGGCAATGTGCTAAAAACATAGAATGGGTAAATAGCGCAATCAATCGCTTACTTAGTCGGCAGATAAGAGGAATTAGCCTGGCTGGTAATAAATTCAATGAATGCTTTTAATAACATCGTTTGATAACGATTTTTTAGATAAATCATCGTAAAGTTTCGCATTAACTCTAAACCTGCTATTTTCAAGGGAATTAATTGTCCTTTATCTACTGCTTCCTGAATAATTTCTTGCGATAGGCAAGAAAGATTCAGTGATCCGACTAACATTTTTTTAATCGCTTCGGGTTCATTTAACTCAACAAGGATATCCAGTTTATTAAAAAAATTCTTAGCATTATTCTCAAAAATTTTTCGAGTCCCCGACCCTTTCTCTCGTAATAACCAAGGATAATCTTGCAGATCTCGCTCTGTCACGAATGGCTTCTTGGCTAATGGATGGTTTTTATCGGCGACAATCAGTAATTGATCGCGCTTAACCATAAGACTCTCTAATTTTTGATCAAAATAGTCTGATTCAATAAACCCAATACTCATTTCAGCATTTAAAATTTTTTGGACGGTAATATCCGTATTCTCAATAGAGTAGTCTACTTTCACTTCAGGATGTGTTGATAAAAATTGAGTAATTAATGTAGGCAGAAAATAAGTTCCTATCGTTCTACTCGCACCTATCGTTAAATTACCGACTAACTTTTTTGCATGCGATTGCATTTCAAATTCTAGCACTTGTTGCAGAATGGATTCTGCTTTCGGCAATAAGTGTTGACCTAAATCATTCAACACTAACCGTTTACCCACTCGTTCAAACAATTTAGTGTGCATAAGATTTTCTAATTGGGTTAATGCCATGCTGGCAGCCGACTGGGTAATAAAACAACGCTCCGCTGCTAAACTGACTAGTTTAGTATGGGCGGTAGCGACAAATACTTGTAATTGTTTAAAACTGATACTCACAGCCACATTATATCAAATTTATTGATTATTTATATAAAAATATTCAATTTTAATCATATCCGATACTTCGTTACACTATGCTAAACAACTAAGGAGAATAGTTATGAACTCATATGATTATAAATGGGCTGTTATTGGGGCTGGTCCCACCGGTATTGCAGCTATAGGCAATTTAATCGATTCTGGCATTAACCCATCGACGATTGCCTGGATTGACCCGGCTTTTGCAGTAGGCGATTTTGGGACCTTATGGACGGGGGTTTCTAGCAATACTTCGGTCAAATTATTCCATAATTTTTTTAATGCCTGTCATTCTTTTCAATTTAAAGCAGCCCCTCCCTTCGCTATCGATGAACTCAACCCCCACGAAACGTGTTTACTCGAATATGCCGCAGAACCTTTACGCTTTATCACTAAAAATTTATTGCAACAAGTACAGGCGCATAAAACGCTGGTGGCTAAAATTACTATGCAGGATGGCCATTGGTTACTACAAACGCAAGATGAAATGACAATCACAGCTAGCAATCTGATATTAACGATAGGCTCAGACCCTTCTTCATTAGCATTGGGCAATGTGGTAGAAATACCGTTAAAAACGGCATTGAATAAAAACCAACTCGCGACAGCGGTTCAAG